>Ga0209409_1000203_pt1 | contig 64261 bp, 48 predicted proteins | sample AD_JPNMR1_MetaG_FD_184424 | JGI IMG/M metagenome (GOLD analysis project Ga0209409, IMG submission 184424) | Active sludge microbial communities of municipal wastewater-treating anaerobic digesters from Japan - AD_JPNMR1_MetaG (SPAdes) (version 2) | ecosystem: Engineered > Bioreactor > Anaerobic... | reverse complement strand
CTTATCAATTTTATTATAATTTCTTTCGTAAAAATTCTTATAAAAATTGGAAAGAACCTGTTACTTTAATTAAGCAATGGCTTCCTGATTTTGATTACCTTTCTTTCTTTTGTTTTTTTCCTCTTGACTTAGATTTTATTTTTAATAATATATTCTTAAGAAAAGGGTATACCATGTCTGTAAACTTCCCGCAATTTTTTTATTAAAGTCTTGATTTACTTTTAATTTTTATTATAAAATTAAAATATTTATGGATAATAAAAAAAATATTATCTTCAAAAAAAATAATATAAATAAAGTAAGTATTGCAGGTGACTGGAATAATTGGCAACCAGATAGATTTTTTCTTACAAAAATAAATGATGATACTTTTATTTATCCTGTTAGTGAAATTCCAAAAGGGAAACATTTTTATAAATTTATTATTGATGGTAATTGGGAAGCAGGTGAAAATCGTGTAATTTATATAAATGATAATAATGAAATTTATGACCCGTATTATTTTATTGATAGTGCTGAAATTATTGATTTAAATAAAATCAGATTAAAAATAAATCGCGGATTTAATAAAATCCAGAACTTAGATTTTCTTTTAAATAATGATATTAAAATTAACAATATAATAATTTTGCCTGATATAAAAAATTTGTTTCTTTCATCTTATGAAATAAATAATGAAATAATAAAATTATACTTTTCATTTAATCAAAAAAAATCAGATAAAAATTTTAATGTTAATATAAATATTGAAAATTGGTTAAAATCCTTTGATGAAAATGAAATAACAATTTTTCGAACAAATGATGATTTAATTCTTCAAATTAAAAAATCAAATCTTAAAAAATACAATAATCAACCTATATTTAATGAAATTCTTATTGATGAAAATATCGTGCAAAACAAATCAGGTTTATTTGAAAAAAAAATAAATTTTATTTTTACTGAAAGTTCAATTGTAATTTTAGAAACAACAAAATTAGATATAACAAAATTAAATAAAATAAAAATAATAAATTTAGATGAACAATCATTAATATATGAATTAAAACCATCAGATGAATTATTTCAAAAAAATTTTATTAGTCAAAAAAAATTAGGTGCTAATTATAATCCAGCAAATAATAAAACAACATTTAGATTATTTTCACCACGTGCTTCTTCTGCTTCTCTTCATCTTTATAAAAATTTTGATGATAAAAAACCATTTAACATTTTTGAAATGAAAAAAGATGATGATGGTGTGTGGGAATTTGAAATAAATGAAAATTTAATTGGAAAATATTATAAATATACTTTATCAGGTTTAGAAGGTGAGGGCGAATATTTTAATCCAAATTGGTTATTATCAGATTTATATGCTTATGCAAATGTTTATCATTATGGTAAAAGCATTGTAATAAATCCCGATGTTAATGATGATATATTTCCTGGCTGGACTGATAATAAATTCAAAACACCAGAAAAAAAAGATTTAATTATATATGAAGCATCAATAAGAGATTTAACAGCAGATATTTCAAGCAAAGTAGAAGAAAAATTTCGTGGTAAATATTTAGGTTTGATATTAACAGAAAATTTAGATACTGGAATTGGTCATATAAAAGAATTAGGAATAAATGCAATAGAATTTTTACCAGTTCACGAATTTGATGATAATCCCCCAGGTTCATATCATTGGGGCTATATGACATCATTATTTTTTACTCCAGAAAGTTCTTATTCAACAGCGCCAGAAAAAGGTAAACAAATTACAGAATATAAAAAATTAATTGACATATTACATAAAAATAATATTGCAGTAATAATGGATGTTGTTTATAATCATACAGGTTCACCAGATTATTATAAAGGCTATGATAATTTCTATTATTACAGATTAAATAAATATTATGCTTATTTGAATTATTCTGGTTGTGGTAATGATTTTAAAACAGAAAATCCAATGGTTAGAAAATTAATTATTGATAGTCTAAAACATTTTGTAAATCACTATCACATTGATGGCTTTCGCTTTGACCTTACTGAATTAATTGATTTAGAAACATTATTTGAAATAGAAAATGAATTAACAAAAATAAAACCTGATATAATATTAATTGCAGAGCCGTGGAGTTTTAGAGGGTCATTAAAAGGCAAATTAAAAAATAGAAATTGGTCAAGCTGGAATGATGATTTTCGTAATACTGTGAAAGATTTTGTAAAACATAAATTAAGTTCATTAAATATTTTATGCAATGTAATAAGTGGTTCTACAAATATTTGGACAGTCAATCCATTAGAAACAATAAACTATGTTGAATCACACGATGATTTTACATTAACTGATGATTTATCAAATCGTGAAGACCATAATGGTTTATTTTGTGATGAAAAAGAAAAAGCAATGAATAGAATCTGCGCAACAATTCTTTTTACTTCTGCTGGTATTCCAATGATAGCAGGTGGTCAAGAATTTTTACGAAGCAAAAGTGGATGTCCAAATAGTTATAATTCAGGTGATGAAATAAATTCGCTTAAATATAATTTTAAAGAAAAAAACAAACGGGAATATGAATATTATAAAGGCTTAATAAAATTTCGAAATAGTGAATATGGTTCAATTTTAAAATTAACAAAAAACAATAATCAATATTATCAATTTTATTTTACTGATAATTCGTATTCTATTGGTTATTTAATAAATGCTGATTGCTCAAATGGCAAAAAAAGAATTTTAGTTTTAATAAATGCTGATTATTCAGTATTAGCAAATTTTAATATTAATTTTAATGATGAAAGTTTATGGCAACAAATTTCAAATGGTGAAAAAATAGATATAAATGGAATAAATAATAAAATTTATAAATCAAAAATTGAAATAACAATTGAACCATTAACATCAATTATCTTTATTGAAAAATAGGAAGGAATAAAATGGCAAAAAAAATAATTATAATTGATGATGAAATAAATTTAAGAAAAATACTGAATTTCAATTTGAAGATAAAAGGCTATGAAATTTATGAAGCTGAAAATGGATTAGTTGGTTTAAATTTGATTAAGCAAATAAAACCAGATTTGATTTTACTTGATTTAATGATGCCAGAAATGAATGGTTATCAGGTAGTAGAAGAACTTAAAAAAGATGAAGAATTATCAAAAATACCTATCTTTATTCTTTCGGCAAAAGTAAAACCAGAAGAAATAAATAAATTATTAAGTATGGGTGTACTAAAATATATTACAAAACCATTTAATATTAAAGAATTAAATCAGGAGATAGAAAATTTATTTAATAATAAGACATAATGGAACAAAAATTAATAACAGAACAATCACAAAAATTAGAATTAAGGCAAATATTAAGTCCAACAATTATTTACTCACTTGAAATTTTACAGGCAAATATATTAGAACTAAATCAAAAAATAGAAACTGAACTCGAAGAAAATCCATTATTAGAAATTGATACAAATGATGATTCTGAATATAATGAGAATGAGTTTAAGAATGAAGATACGGTATTAAATTTAACAGAAGATGAAATTGAGCAATATTATGATGATGGTACTGATATTGGTTATATTACATTATCACAAAATAATGATGAAAATGATGCAGGTGAAGTAATTGAAAAAGTTGTTACTTATGAAATTTCTTTGCAGGATTATTTATTAGAACAAATAAAATATCTAAATTTTAATGAAATAGAAAATGCAATTGCTTTAACAATTATTTCTTCTCTTGATGATAATGGTTTTTTTAAAGATAGTGAAACGAATATAGCATCGTATTTTCAAATAAGTGAAGAAAAAGTTAAGGAAGTTTTAAAAAAGATACAGGAATTAGAACCAGAGGGAGTGGGAACAAAAACACCACAAGAATGTTTATTATTTCAACTAGAAAAAAAAAAGTTAACTGATACTCTTGCTTATGAAATACTAAAAAATTTCTATGAAGAGTATATAACAAAAAAATTTGATAAAATCATCAAAACATTAGAAATAACAGAAGAAGAATTTAAAGATGCAGATAATTTAATAAAAACATTACATCCAATACCAGTTCAAAACTTTGGGAAAATCAATGAAGATATTTATATTGAACCTGATGTAACAGTAAATAAAGTGAGCAATGAGTGGGTTATAATAATAAATGATGAACGAATTCCAAAATTAAAAATAAATAAAAATTATTATAATAAATACCTAAATACAAATGATGAAAATTTAAAAAATTTTCTTCACAAAAAATATGATTCTGCAATTTTATTAATTAAAGCAATATATAATCGTTCAACAACAATTTATAAAGTAACAAATGAAATATTAAATGCACAAAAAGAATTTTTTGAAACAGGCGATAAAATGAAGTTAAAGCCACTAACATTAAAAGAAATAGCACAAAAATTAAATCTTAATGAATCAACAATAAGTCGAGCAATTTCAAATAAATATATTGAAACACCTTATGGAATTTTCAGTTTTAAATTCTTTTTTTCTTCGAGTATGTTAATGAGCAATACATCAGAAGTTATTTCAAGAAATATAATCTTAGAAAAAATAAAAGAATTAATTGAAAATGAAAATAAAAATAAACCTTTATCAGATACGGAAATATGGAAAATACTAAATCAAAAAGGATTTAAAATAGAGAGAAGAACAGTAACAAAATATCGTAGTGAATTAGGTTATTTGCCAAAACATCATAGAAAAAAAATTTAAAATTATGGATTTTTCAATTCTAAAAACAACAATTCGATTTCCACCTGCTATTGGTGGGGCTGAATTATATATTGAAAATATTGCTGATAGATTATGTAATAAAAATTATAAAATCAAAATTATAACAACTAACTTACGACAACATATAAATAATCTTAAATTTAAAAAAGATGAATTACAAAACTATAAAAAAAATTATCAAATTATTCGTTCAAAGACAATTCATATTCCACACTCAACATATCATATTTCTTTTGATATGCTTTTTTATTTATTGAAATCTAACTATGATATTTTTCATACTTATTGCATACACTATTTCCCTGCTTTTGCAACAAAATTTATTTCATTATTAAAAAATAAGCCATTTTTTTGCACTCCAATTTTTGATATAAATAATGCTAAAAATAATAAATTATATTTTTCAATAATTTGCAAATTTATATCAATTGCAAATGGAATTATTTTTATTTCCGAATATGAAAAAAATTCATTCTTAAAATTTTTCCCTGCAATTAAAAAATTTATCATCATTCCACCATCGCTTGACGATGATTTTACCAGAATAAATATGAATGAAGTTAATATAAATAAATTTAATATTTTAAATAAATATAAATTCAAAATATTATTTGCTGGTAGATTATGCTATGGCAAAGGCATTGATATATTATTAAATGCAATAAATTTATTAAAAGAAAAAATAAATGATTATGTTGTTATTTTAGCAGGTGAAGATTTTGGCTTTGAATATGAAATTAAAAAAATTATAAATCAGTTCAATCTGAAAAATATTGTTATTTATAAAGATATAATTTATTCAGAATTAAAATATTTATATTCTATCTCAGATTTATTAGTTTTACCAAGTAGATATGAAGCATTTGGTATTGTTATTATTGAAGCAATGGCATTTAAATTACCTGTTATTGCAATGAATAATTCTGCTATACCATATTTAATTGAAAATAATAAAACAGGATTGTTATTTGAAAATGAAAATTATAAAGAACTTGCAGAAAAAATTTTCTTGTTGTTAAATACAAAAAATCTAAAAGAAGAAATAATAAATTATTCTTACGATTTTGTAAAAGCAAATTTTAACTGGAATAATACAATTAACAATTTAATTAGTTTTTATAAAGCAAATATATAATGCATAAAATTCAATTTTTCAAACAAAATAAATTATTAACTTTTATTTTTGTTTTTTATTTAATTTTTCAATTATGCATTTTACTACAATTTAAAAATAATGACCCAACATTTTATTCATTTATTAAAATTACTGATTCACCTGGTTTTTATTATGCTGCTGTTGATATTGTAAATAAAAATATTCTTGGGGCTAATGGCACATATTTACAATCACCTCTTTATTATTATTTTTTAGCAATTTTAATTATAATCTTTAATAATTTATTTTTCATAAAATTTGTTCAAATTCTTTTTGGTTCATTTAATATCATAATTATTTATTTTATTTCATTATATGTCTTTAATAATAAAAAATATGCTATTGCTTCTACTATTATTTTGTGCTTCAATGGAATCTCAATATTTTATAATACATTAATTTTACGTGAATTTTTAGTAGTTTTGCTAAATAATCTAACAATATTATTTTTTATTCTTGCGCTAAAAAATAAAAATTTAAAATATTCTTTTTTAACTGGAATATTATTTGGATTAGCAATTTTAACTCGTGAAAATTTTTTTATTTTTTTTCCTGTTTTAATAATAATCTTTTTTCTAAAAAACAAAAAAAAATTTATTTCTTTTATTATTGGCTTTTGCTTTATTTACTCAATTTTAATTATTAGAAATTACTTATCAAATGCACCATTATTCAAAATAAGTTCAAAAGGTGTTTATGAGTTTGCGGCTGGTAATGTGCCAGAATCAAATGGATTAGGATGGGTAGAATTATCAAGTGCACAGCAAATTGCAAATAATAATAAATCACTGATTAGTGCTGCATTTGCAATATTAAAACTTTATAAAGATAATCCAATCAATTTTTTAAAATTACAATTAAATAAATTTCTTGGCTTTTTAAACAATTATGAAATTCCAAATAATTATAATTTTTATTTTACAAAAAAAAATTTTTCATCACTATTAAATTTCTCTTTTGTTAATTCTGGTATAATTTTTATTTTATCTTTTATTGGATTCTTTTTTTCTTTTGCTAAATATAAAAAAAATATCTATTTATGGATTTTAATTTCTTATATAATTTTATATTCATTCAGTGTTATAGGAATTTATGTTATTTCAAGATTTAGAATACCAGTAATAGTATTTTTAACTATATTTGCTGGTGTAGGTTTAATAAATATTTTTGAATTTATAAAAAAAATTGAGATAAAAAAAATTGTTATTATTTTTATTATTGGAATAATAACTTATTATTTTTCATTTAGTTATAAACCACAAGGTTTAAATAAAGAAGCAGATTTAGCTCTTGCATATGCAAATATAGGTGCATATTTTCGAGATATAAAAGAATATGATAAAGCACTGCAATATTATTTTGAAGCAATAAAATATTATGCCCCAGAAGAAGCAATATTAACAATTGCAAATATTTATAAAGAAAAAAATGATATTAATAATTATTTAAATTGGTTGGAAAAATGTATAGAATATTATCCACAGAATCAAAATATTATTTTCAAAGTAGCATCAATTTATTTTGATAATTCAAATTATGCAAAAGCAAAATATTATTTTGAAAAAATAATAAATTCAAATGATTTCAGTTTTAATGCTTTTTTTAAATTAGGTATAATTTATTTTTTAGAAAAAGATTTTATTAAGGCAGAATATTATTGGAATGAAGCATTAAAATTAAAACCAGATTCTTTTGAAATAAAACATAATCTTGCACAGATAAAAAAAATGTTAGAAAATCCTGATAGAAAAATAGAGTTTAAATAATCTATTTACAATTATTAATTCTTTATTTGAATTTTATTTTTTATTGTTTGATTTTTTTCAATACTATTTATAACAATATATTCTTCTTTATTAAAATTAACTTCTGCTAATTTACCACTTTCAATTGTAACTGATTGTGTTGATTCATCAGTAAAAACAATAGAACCTATACCAACAGCAATAATTAATTTTTCAGATGTAAATTTTAAATAAAATGATTCTGAGATAATTTTAACTGAACATTTATTTGGAAAGAAAATATCAAAACCATCAGGCAAACCATTTTCATTAGCAAGACCAATTATTTCACCTTCTAATAAAGTAATATTATATTTTTCTTTTATTTCATCTTCTACTTCTTCACTTTCATCTTTTTTAACATATCTATTTTTTATCCCTTTAATTTCAAAATCAAAATATATCTTAGTTAAAGGTAATATTTTAAATGCTGGTATATCATCTAAACCAATATTTATAATTGCATTTGAATCAGTAGTTAATGTTGTATATGGTAGTATTAATTTTGTTTTTTTTTGTTTTTCAAGAATGAATGGATTATCAAATATAATATTATTTTTTGCTTCAATTATAACTGGTTGAATAATATTCTCATCTTCAATTTTTATATCTGTTATTTCATCTTTATCTATTATAGTTCTACCATAAGAAGAACCAAAAACTGCTTCAATTTCAATAACATTTTTTTGTTCAGGAAAAATTCTTTTATCAGTAACTATTCTTGTTTTTGGAATGATTGTTCCTTTTTTCAAAAATATTTTTAGAGCAAATATTTTTGTATTTATCAAATATAAAAAAATTAAAAGTAGAAATAAAAATTTTTTATTCATATTTTTATTTTATAAATATTTTATTATATTTTTGTCAAGTTTTTATTTGACAAATATTTCTTTTTAAATAAAATAAATAAAAATAAAGGAGGATTAAAAAAATGAATAATGATATAAATTTTTTACCAAAGCAATTTTTTAAATTTATTTTTTATCTTATTATTATTATCATTTTATTTTTTATATTTGCACCATTTGGAACAGTAGGTGCTGGTGAGCGAGGAGTATTATTAAGATTTAATGCTGTAACTGGTAAGATATTAAATGAAGGACTTTATTTTTATATACCATTCATCGAACAGGTAAAAAAAATAGATATAAAGATACAAAAAGAACAGGTAAGTGCAAATGCTGCTTCAAAAGATTTGCAAACAATCTCATCAGTAGTAGCATTAAATTTTCATATAATGCCAGATAAAGTTGCAAAGATATATCAAGAAGTTGGAATTGATTACAAGAACCGAATAATAGACCCTGCATTGCAGGAAGCAGTAAAAGCATCAACTGCATTATTTACAGCAGAAGAATTAATAACCAAACGAGAGATAGTAAAAGAAAAAATAAAATTCTTATTAAAAGAACGATTAGAACCCCGAGGTCTTGCAATTGACGAATTTAATATTGTTAATTTTGAATTTAGTCGTGCTTTTAATGAAGCAATTGAAAATAAAGTAACAGCAGAGCAACAGGCATTAGCAGCAAAAAACAAATTAGAACAGGTAAAATTTGAAGCAGAACAAAAAGTAGCAGAAGCAAAAGGAAAAGCAGAAGCAATAAGAATAGAAGCACAAGCATTAAGAGATAATCCACAGGTTTTACAATTACGCGCACTTGAAAAATGGGATGGTAAATTACCGCAATTTATGGGTTCTAATTCAGTTCCTTTTATAAATGTGAAATAAAATATTTAATAGTCAGCACTTGCATTTTTATAAATTATCTTATTTCATTTCATAAAAAAATTATTTATTTTTTAGTATTTTTTGCCGATAATATAAATAAAGATAAATCAAAAAATTTTAAAAATATTATGAGTCCAGAAAAAGATATTTTTATACAGGATATGGAAAATCAAAGGAAACAGATAATTGAATATTACAATCTATTAAAAACAAATAATTATAATATATCAATCGAACAAGCAGCATTAGAGTGGATATATAAATTTGCAAATTCCTGGCGAATAACACATAATCTTAATATTTAATCTAATCTTATGTTTAAAAAATCTGAAATAAAAATTTATCTTAAACCAAAAATTTTTCTAATTTATTTTTTTTATTCCTTAATTTTTTGGTCTGGCGTATTTACTATTAATTCTTCTTTATTAATTGCTTTTATTGCTTTGATTTTTCTCCTTATATTTTATAAAGATTATATCTTTATAAATTCTTACTTCTTATTTTTAATTGTTATTTTAACTTTACTTATAACATATATATCATTTGAACAAAAATTTTTTCAAATAAATAACATTTACAAAATTATAACTTCATATTTAATACTTATTATTTTTTTTATATTAGCATCAATTAAAACTTCAAAATTACTATTCTTTTTAAAAGGAATTTATTTATTAAATTTTTTATATTCAGGAATTTTAGCATTAATCATTTTACTATTTAATAAATATTTTAATCGTATATATTTTAATTTTTCAAATGCAAACATTACATCATCACAAATAGCAATTGGTTTTATTTCAGCAATTTTTATATTTTCGTATTGTAAAAATAATTATCAAAAAATTATTTTTTTCTTTTTATTTGTTATTATTGCTTTATCACTAATATTTTTAAATTCAAAAGGTGTTTTAATTTCACTATCAATTTTAATATCTTACTTTTTATTCAAAAAATTTTTTTCGCAAAAAACATATTTGTTTTTTTTCATAATATTAATTCTATTATTTCTTACAATGAGTTATATTAAATTTAAAAAATCTTATGAACCATATTCTTTTCAAAGAATTAATATCTGGTTAAATTGCAGTAAAATAATCTCAGAAAATTATTTTTTAGGTGTCTCAAATTTTCAAAATCAAATTACAAAATTTCCATTAAAAGTTTTTAATGGTTTTTTTAATTATGCAAAAATACCCGAATCGCCACATAATGGTTATTTATATTTAATTATTTATACAGGAATTATTTTCAGTTCAATTATTTTCTATCTTATTTTCATTTCTTTCAATTTATCTTTCACTTATAAAAAATTAATTATTCTTAAATCAATAATAATTTTTATATTATTACATTCAATTGTTGAAATGAATATTTTTTTAATTAATCAAACAATATTAATTTTGTATTTTATAACGCTAAATAAATTATTTAATACAAAAAATTATTATGTATCAGCCATTTATTTAAAATTATTTGCTATGATACTTTTTATAATTTTTCTATATTTTAAAATTACAGATGTTATATATATAAAAGCATTTAAAGAAGAAAAAAAAGGAAATTATTTAGAAGCATTGAATTTATATGAATTACATAGAAAAATTAATCCAATAGATGCTGAACAATATCAACGAATAGCATTATTAAAACAAATATATTTTTTTAAAAAACAGACAATAGAAGAGAGAAAGAATTTAATACGAAATTTAGAAATAAGCACAGAACTTGAAAATGATAATTATTTTTATTTCTTTAATTTAGCAGTTGCAATTTATCGTTTTAATAATCCGAATGATTACAAGACAATAAAATATTATTTAGAAAAATCATTAGAAAAAAATCCAGTATATGTGAGTTCTTTATTTTTTATGGCATTAAATGAAAAAAATATTTTATACAAAGAATATCTAATAAAAAAATTATTAAAAATAGAACCATTTTTACCAGCACCAAAATTATTATTGGCACAAATCATAGAAAATCAAACAAAAGCAAAGGAACTTCAAAAGCGAGCAGAATATGAATTTGAATTAAGTAAAAAAATTTTTGAAAAAAATAAAAATTCATTTACATATCCTTTAAAGTATCTTAATGAAACAATATTTTTATTAAATTACGAATTAGAAAATATAAAATGAATGAAGAAAAGTTAAAAAAATTTTTTGATAAACAGGTAAAACAGCGAAATATAAAATTTTCAAAAGATTTAATAATAAAATATGAACAAACAACAAAAAACAATTGGATAAAAAAATTATTAAATATAAAAGAAAATGATATAATATTAAATGCAGGATGTGGCAATACTACTGAATTATTAGTATTTTCATCAACAATAAAAAATTTTAAAATTATTGGTGTAGATTTATCTTTTCAAATGTTATTTGATGCCAAAACAAAAATAACAAAAGAAAAAAATTTGTATTTAATAAATTGTAATCTTCAAAAATTACCATTTAAAAAGAATACATTTAATAAAATAATATGTAGTGAAGTTATAGAACATATTGAAAACAATAGAATACTTTTAAATGAATTTCGACAAGTGTTAAAAAACGAAGGTGAAATAATAATAACCACGCCAAATAAAATAAGTTTATATGGAATAGAAAAATATGTTCGAAAAAAAATATTAAAATTAAAAACCAAACATCCTTATGATGAATGGTCTACTAAAAATTCTCTTATTGAATTATTAAATAAAAATGGCTTTGAAATTAATTATATTTCATCATGTTGTTTTTTACCACCGCCAATATTTTCTTATAATTTACCTCATTTTATAAAAAAAATATTATTTAAAATAATGAAAAATTTTGAAGAAATATTAAATTTCTTTTTTAAGTTCAATGGCTATATATTAATTTGTAAAGCCAAAAGAATGAAATAGTATGTTCTAAAAAAAATAAAAAATTATTGTGAAATAGGAAGAATAAAATAAAATTCAGAACCTTTATTTAATTCACTAATTACACCAATCTGTCCTTTATGTGCTTCTATAATACACTTAACAATATTTAAACCAAGCCCGCTACCTTTAAAAGAAGTTTTAAATGCATGTTGTTGTTTTAATTGAGTAAATTTAGTAAATAATTTATCAATATCTTTTTTATCAATACCAACACCAGTATCAATAACAGAAATTTTAAATTTATTTTCAGAATATTTTTCCAAACGGATTTTCACTGAACCATCTGGCTTATTAAATTTAATTGCATTATTAATTAAATTAGTTAAAACTTCATCAATTTTTTCAATATCAATTTCAACTTCTCCAATTTTATCAATTATTTCAAGATAAAAATTTACATTTTCATTTTTATATAATAATTTTATATCTTCGAAATATTTTCTTAAAAAAAGTTCAATATCAAATTTTGAAATATTTAATCGTAAATTACCAGTTTCAATTTTAGTTAAATCAAGTAAATTAGCAACTAAATGTGCAATTTTTTCACTACGTTTTCTAATTATATCAATTGATTTAGCAATATGTTCAGGTAATTCTACACCCTTCATATTTAACAAATAACAATGACCTAAAATACCAGTTAAATTATTCTTTATATCATGAGCAGCCATAGAAATAAACTGTTCTTTTATATCATTTAATTCTGCTAATTTTTTATTCTTTTCTTTTAACTCATCATTTAATGTTTTCAATCTTAAAGCAGTTCGAATACGAGCACGAACAATTTCAGCCGCAAAAGGTTTTGTTATATAATCATTAGCCCCAAGATTTAAGCCCTGCACAATATCTTCAATATTGCTTTTAGCAGAGATGATTATTATTGGTATATCGATTGTCTTTGGATTATTTTTTAATTCTTTACAAACCTCAAACCCATTCAATTCAGGTAACATTAAATCAAGTAAAATTAAATCAGGCATCTCATTTAAAGCTAATTCAATTCCTTTTTTACCATCTTTAGCAATTATTATTTTAAAGTTATATCTCTCAATTGCTCTTTCCAAAACTCGAATATTATTTTCATTATCCTCAACTATTAAAACTTTTGTATTATTTATTGTATCTAATTCAAATTCCATAAAAATTATCCTTTTAAAAAAAATTTTTTATTAAATTAATTTCATTTATATTGGTCTTAAAAAAAATTTCAGCATATTTTTCATTATTTTGATGTTGTGGTAAATATATTGAATAATAAGCATTTAAACCTCTTGTAATGTGCACATAATTTTTTGATATTAACTGAGATTTATAAAATTTAATACATTCTAATTTTTCATTTATATAATCAGAAATATCAATAACAATATTTGGAAATAAAATAGACCAGATATTATAAAGAAAAATATCACCAGAATAATTAAACACTTTTAAATTATTTATAATAGTATGAAAAGTTAAAATATGTGTTTTATGATTTTCTAAAAAAGAAGGTAAGAAAATCAAATCACACATATTAATTGTTTTTTGATAACTGTCGATAATTTCAAAACAACATTTTTTACAAACCTCTTCTGCTTCTTTTATTCGTTCATCTGTTTTTTTTAAGTAAAATATTTGAATATTAGCGTTATTTTCTTTTTTTATTTTTAATAAAGTTCCGCCACAACCAATCATTTCATCATCAATATGAGGCGCAAAGACGAGGATATTTTTATAATTTAATGTTTCAATAAGAAGAGGATTTATTGCAATTTCAGTTATTTTTTTATTAATTTTTTCTGAGAAAATAAATTTAAGAAATCTTTTTTTATTTTGAAAAAAATTTTTTATAATATTCATTAAATCTTCATTTTTATCATAGTGAGATTTATATAATCCGCAGCATCTTCAATAACATTCGCAATATCAGCAATTTTAGTAACTAATGAATTACAAATAATTTTATCAACTTTATCAAGTGTTTTATTTTCTTTAAAAATATATACTTTTGCAGCCCATTCTAATTTATCAACTTTTTGTTCGCATTTTGAAACTTCATGAGAGTATTCAATAACTTTATCAATCTCATCAGGAATAAAATCAAACATTTCAATAAATTTTCTTAAAGTATCTAAAATAGCAGCAGAAATTTGTCTTAAATAATTTTTTAATTCATCAGGTAATTGAATAAATTCTAAAAATAAATCTTTACTAATTTGAACAGCATCAGAGGCAATCTGGTCAATCATATCAGGTATTTTAATAAAATTTTCTCTATAAAAAGGAAGAAAAGCACCTGCTAATAATTCTGTTTGAATTTTTCTTCTAATTTCATCAGCCTCATGTTCTTTTAAATGAACTTTATAAGATTTTTCTTTCAAAGCATCACAGGTGATGCCATTACAATAACAATTTATTAAATCATTAAATTCAATAATAACTTCTTCAATTTTATCTAAATGTTCAGACATTAATTCTATTACTTTATTTTCTTTTTTACCTTTGAAAAACATTATAACCTCCCTTTATTTTGAAATAACAATAATCTATTTTAAAAATAATATTATAAATAAAATTAAGTCAACTAAAAATTTTCGAAATAATAAAAGCAACAATCCCAGAACTAAGCGGCGTAGAAAACCAACCAAGAAAAATTTGAAATAACTTTTTAAAATTAACTGATTTCATACCTTTTACAAAGCCAATACCCATAACCGCACCAACAACAGCCTGTGAAGTAGAAACAGGCACACCAACAATAGCAAAAATCCAGACAGTAATACCCTGTGAAAAAACAGTAATAAGAGAACTCATAGGGTCAAGTTGAGTAATACCTTCACCAACAGTTAACATAACTTTCTTTGAATAAGTCAACGCACCTAAAGCAATTGAAATACCACCGATTAAAGCAAGAATATTTAAATTGTTTAATAAAATTGATTTACTTTCTGGTTGATAAAAAAATCCAGTTGCATTACCACAATTATTAGCGCCAAGTGAATATGCTGCAACAGCACCAGAAATTAATGTGCCAATTAAAACTATTCTATTTATTATTATAATATTTTTAATTCGATTAATAAATTTTTGAAATATATAAAACAAGATAACAGAAAAAAAAGCAGCACCAATGGGAGTAAAAACCCAACAAATAAAAGCTTTAACAAGACCAGCCCAATTTGGTGAACCACCAAAGGCAAGCGTCATACCAATAATCGCACCAGCAGTTGCCTGTGAAGTTGATGTTGGTATTGCTAATATAGTTAAAATCATTACTGTTACAGCAGCACTAAACGAAGCAATAAATCCCTGTTGTAAATCTTTTATTTCACCAAGTTTTGTTTTTACAAATTTAACAGTTGGACCGCCCTGTAAATAACTTCCTAATATAGCAGCAATTGAAATTATTATAACAGCAGTTGACCATTTAATTACACGCGTAGAAACCGCAGTGCCAAAGACATTAGCAGAATCATTAGCACCAATACCCCAGCCTAAATAAATACCACCAATTAATTGCCACATTAAAATTTTTTCCTTTTTTTATTGACTTTAAAAATTTTAGTTATTATAATTTTTTAATTTAAAAAGTCAATAAAAATTTTAAAAATTATAATAGGAGTTGATTAATATATTGAGAAAAAAATTTTTTATTTGTTTATTTATTTTCCTTTCAATTATTTCTCATTCTTTTTCTTATTAGTTAATTAATAAAACATTTAAGCCGGGTCAACAAAAATTAACAGGAATAATAAATCAAAAGTTTGAACAACCAATAATAATACAATTATTAGACGATAATAATCAGCCAGTGAAAAATGAACCAATTTATTTTACAATATATAAAAGCCCATCAAAAGCAAAAGGACAATTCTTAAATGAGAAAATTGTATTAACAAATGAAGAAGGAATAGCACAAAATTATTTTAATATTGGTGATAAAGAAGGAAATTATTTAATATTAGTTTCATCAAAACTCACAGCAGATAAAAACATAATAATAGAAATAGAAGGAATGAATAAATGGTGGATAATAATTACAATAGTTGGATTATTAGGTGGATTAGCATTATTTCTATATGGAATGGATTTAATGGGCAAAGGACTAACAAAATATGGTGGTTCAAAATTATCTGAAATATTAAAAACATTAACAGCAAATAGATTTTTAGGTGTGCTGGTTGGAACAATTGTAACAGCAATAATTCAATCATCATCAGCAACAATAGTTATTGTAGTAGGTTTAATAAATGCAGGGCTAATGAATCTCACACAATCAATAGGAATAATATTAGGTGCAAATATAGGAACAACAATAACAGCACAAATAGTTGCTTTTAAATTAACTGATTATGCACTTCTATTTATTGCAATTGGTTTTTTTATTCTTTTTGTAGCAAAATCAAATAAGACAAAAAATTTTGCTGAAATAATATTAGGCTTTGGTATTTTATTTTATGGAATAAAAATAATGGGCGATGTAATGGGACCATTTAAACATTATCAACCCTTTATAGATTATATGCGTTCACTTGAAAATCCTGTTATTGGAATTTTAGTTGGTCTTATTTTTACTTCAATAATTCAATCTTCTTCTGCTGCAACAGGTGTTTATATAGCACTTGCATTTCAAGGTGTGCTAACATTAAAAGCAGCAGTGCCATTAACATTTGGTGCAAATATAGGAACCTGTGTTACAGCATTACTTGCGTCCTTAAATGCAAATAGAGAAGCAAAACGAGCAGCAATGGCACATATATTATTTAATGTATTAAGCACAATTATTTTCTTCCCATTTCTTACACATTATGAAAGATTAATAGAATATATGTCTGGTGGAATTCATGCAACAACAATGCAGGATATAATGACTTATGTTCCAAGACAAATTGCAAATGCACATTCAGTCGCAAAAATAATTGCTGTAATTATTTTTTTACCATTTACAAAACAACTTGCAAAATTAAGTATTCTTATTATTCCATACAAAGCAGAGAAAAAGATAACAACAAAATATCTTGATGAAAAAGTATTACTTTTCCCAGAAACAGCATTAGCATTAGCAAAACGTGAGATATTAAGAATGGCTTTTTCAACAAAATCAATGCTTGATGATACAATAATAGCAATTGAAAAAAGTGATAGCAAACTTGTTCAAGAAATAATAAAAGAAGACGATAAAATAGATTATTTAGAAGAAACAATAAAAAAATATTTAGCACAAATATCACAAACACAATTAACAGAAGAACAGGCAAAATTACAAATAACATATTTATACATAACAGAATATATAGAGCACATTGCGGATATTATAAATAAAGAAATAATGCTACTAACGACAAAAATGATTGATGGTAATATAAAATTATATGAAAAAGATTTAAAAAGGTTAAAAGATTATCACAATCTAACAGAAGAAATATTCCAAAAGTTATTTGAAAGTTGGGAAAAAGATGATTTAACAATAGCAGACGAAATAATAAAGCGAAAAACAGAATCAATTAAAATCGAAAATGATATAAAGAAAGAACATTATGCATATCTCTGTCAAAATATAAATGAAGTAGTGTCATCAACATCAATCTTTTTAGATATTATTAGTTGTTATAGACAAATAAATTCTAATCTTGCTTCAATAGCATATATTTTTAAAGGCGAGATGTAAAAAATAAATAATGGCGTTAAATGAGACCTACTCTTCGTTCAAAATAAAAACAAAAAAAATTATTTATTCTTTGTTAGAGAAATAGTTTTCACCAAATCTTTGAAACCACCATTCTTCAATAGAATTATGAAGTGAATCTTCCTGCGAATTAAAATAAACCTTATAATTTTCAATATAACTTAATAATATTTTAGTTGCTTCAATAATTTCTCTTGTTTTTTGTTCACATTCTTTTTTATTTTTCTGACATTTATCAGGATGATATTTTTTTAATAATTTTTTATATTGGTGTTTAACATCATTATAAGAAACTGGATTTTCTAATTCTAATATTTTAATTGCTTCTAATAATTTATTATGAATATTTGTTTTCATAAAAATAACTTTATAATTTTCAATAAATATAGTCAAGCCTTAAAAAATAAAAAGCCATACAGTAAATTTTACAAAAAAATATATAAAAAGATAATTAAAAAATTAATCTTGACAAAAATAAAAAATAAATAAAAAATTAAAAATATGAAAATAAATGAAAAAGCAATCGAAACAGTAGAAGCAATAAAAGATATAATATTGAATCCAGATCGGTATTTAGACCAAATAAATGAATCAGCATATAATTTATTAATATCAAGATTTAAACTATCGCCAGTTGATGTGTATGATGTACTTGATGGAATATTTACTTATGCAATTTCAAAAGATATAAAAGATTTTCCTGCAACAAATCCAATTTATGATATTGTAAAAACATTATTAAAATATTATTTAGATAATCCATATAAAAAAATTGATATAATAACATTTTCACATGATTTACTTGATGAAAAAAGTGTTTTTTTAAAAAATTATCGTGATAAAAAATTTTATAGTATGATTTTTTCGGATTATTTACAAGGTGCAGCGGCAATTATAAACTTTGAATTCAAAGTTAAAAAATTCCTATCATTAAATATATATGAAATTCCAATATTAGATACATTAATAAATTATAAAAATTTTTTAAAATTATGTAATCTTACAGAATATATAGAAGAAATGCTGAAAATTGGCTATAAATTTAAATTCAAATCTATTGAAGATATTAATGATATTAAACTCAATAAAATCCCAGAAAATTGTAAGAAAATTAAAGAAATAGATGAAATAAAAAAATCTGAAATTCTTGATATAGAAATTGTTTATGAAAAATTCAGCGAGGATGAAAATATATTAAATTACTATTATGAAAATGCTACAATTATAAAAGAAATTTTTCATTTCTTTGAAAATAATAATTTAATTGATTTGGAAAAAAAATATGTTTATTCATTTTATCCTGATATAAAAAAAATTAATTTTTCAATAAAACAATTAAATGAATTTTCAAATATTATTAAAATATTTAATGATGATGATTTAAAAAAAATTTTTATAAAATTATTATTTGAACTAAACCAAAATAAGAAACATATTAGTTATGAAGAAATATTAAAAAATGGAAATAATATTTATAAATTATGTGAAACAATAAAAGACAATAAAATAAATATAAATCATTTAATAAGAAACATAATAAAATCTTCTGAAAAAAATTTAATTCCTTTATTTGATTTAAAATATGAATTGAATAAATTTATAGCGAATAAAAAAGAGGAAAAAATAAATGTTCCTAAAGAATGTTTTATAAAAAAAATTTTTAATAGCAGTTCAAATTCAATAATGAATAATATCTTCATAAATTTAAATATATTAAAATCAGTAAAAATTATTTTGATTATTAAAAATATTATTGATACAATTTTTTATTATATTCCTGAATTATATTTATTATTTAGAAAAAATTTATTTTTAAAAAAAGCATTATATCAACTTTTATTATTTATAAATTTTTTAACACAAAAGTATTATAAAAATGGAGAATATAATAACTGAAAAACCAATAGGCATAGAAGATGTTTTATATCAATCAGAAATAATAACAGAAGAGCAATATAAAGAAGTAATAGAATTATCAAAAAAAAGAAATAAAGAAACGAAAGAAATATTAAAAGAATTAAAATATGCAACAGATGAACAAATATGTGCAGCATTAAGTGCGCTTACAGGAATACCATATATTAAACTTGAAAATTATCCATTAACAGAATCAGTTGTTCAAAAAATACCTGAAAAGATAGCAAGAAAAAATAAATTAATAGCAGTAGAACAATATGATGATGGCAGATTATTACTTGCAATTGCTGACCCATATAATGTTACTGCACTTGATGATATAAATATTATGCTTGGTTATTATTTAGAAACAGTATTAGCGCCAGAATCAGAAATTATTTCAGCAATTGATAAATTCTATGTTTCTTCTGAAGCGATAGAAGATATAGTAGATAATATTTCAGAAGCTGATGTAGAACTAATAACTGATACATCAGCAGAATTAGGTGTAACAGGTGAAGCAATAGAAGATGAAACACCCGTAATAAAATATGTTAATATGATAATAATGAAAGCACTAAAAGACCGAGCAAGTGATATTCATTTTGAACCATTTGAAAATACATTTAGAATAAGAGAACGAATTGATGGTGTGTTAATCAAAATGCCACCGCCACCGCGAAATTTGCAAGCAGGAATTATTTCAAGATTAAAAATAATGGCAAATTTAAATATAGCAGAAACAAGATTACCACAAGATGGGCGAATAAAATTAAAACTTGCTGGCAGACAAATTGATATACGAGTTTCCTGCTGCCCAACAATGTGGGGCGAAAGTGTTGTTTTACGAATCCTTGATAAAAATGCAATAATGCTAACAATGTCTGATTTAGGTTTAATAGAAGAAGTAAAGGATAATTTTCAAAAAATATTACAATGTCCAAATGGTATAATATTAGTAACAGGACCAACAGGCTGTGGTAAAACAACAACATTATATGCTGGAATAATGGAATTAAACAAACCAGAAGATAAACTAATAACAGTTGAGGACCCAGTCGAATATGAAGTAAAAGGATTAATGCAATGTCAAATAAATGAGCGTGCAGGAACTACCTTTGCTTCTGCATTACGTGCAATATTAAGGCAGGACCCAGATATAATACTAATAGGTGAAATAAGAGATAATGAAACAGCGAGTATTGCAATTGAATCCGCTCTTACAGGACACCTTGTTTTAAGTTCAACACATACAAATGAAGCGGCAGGTGCAATCACAAGATTAATTGATATGGGTGTTGAGCCATTTTTATTAACTTCTACATTGCGATGTATTGTTGCTCAAAGGTTAGTTCGAATTGTTTGCCCGGAGTGTAAAAAACCATATAAACCAGATGATGAATTATTTTATAAAATTGGTAAACGACCAAAAGATTATAAACATTTAACCTTTTACAAAGGTGTTGGTTGTGATAATTGTGCCAAAACTGGTTTTAGAGGTAGAATTGGTATTTTTGAATTGTTTGTACCAAATGATGAACTGATTAGTTTAATATTAAAAAAAGCACCTGCAAATGTTTTACATAAAGTTGCATTAAAATATGGAATGATACCAATGCGAGAAGATGGCTTTAAAAAATTCTGTGATGGTATAACAACATTAGAAGAAGTAATAAGAGTAGCACCAATAGAAGCGGGAGTAGCTATACCAAAAGAACAATGGGATTAAAAAAAATTTGATAAAAAATATTTTAGTGTGATTATTTATGAATATTAGTGATAGTGAATTAGGAAATATATTAGTAGCAAGTGGTTTAATTTTACAGGAAAATTTAGATGATATTTTGCTACAAAAACAAATAGAAAAATTATCGCTAATAGATTATTTAACAACAAAAGCAAATTTAACAAAAGAACAAATCTGGCAGGCTGTTTCAGACCATTTTGGTTTCAGTTTTGTTGACCTTGAAAATTATAATTTTGATAGTAAACTATTAAAAAGTGTTGATGCTCTTACAGTTCAACAATATCAATTTATACCGCTTGAAATTCGTGATAGCACATTATTAATTGCATTTAATGAACCAACAAATTTAAAAGCGTTAGATGATTTAAGTATACTTCTTGGGAAACCAATTGAACCCGTTATAGTTGTTCCAGAAAAACTAAGTGAAAAAATAAATGAATTATATGGAGCGACAGATGAAACTCTTGAAGAAATGCTGGCTGGTATAGAAGAAGGTGAAGTTTTAACCGAAGAAGAAAAAGAACAAAAAGCTGATTTAATTGCAGGAGCCGAAGATGCACCAATTATTAAACTTGTTAATATGATTTTAATGCAATCATTAAAAGATAATGCATCGGATATACATATTGAACCATCAGAAAAAGAACTTGTATTAAGATACAGAATAGATGGTATTTTACGATATGGAGTCAGTCCACCAAAAAAAGCACAGGGACATATACTTTCAAGAATAAAATTAATGTCTGGAATGGATATTGCCGAACATAGAAAACCACAAGATGGCAGAATAAAAATGCGAATGATGGGAAAGGATATAGATTTTCGTGTAAGTGCATTGCCCTGTATTTATGGCGAAAGTGTGGTTCTTCGTCTACTTGATAAATCATCTGTTCAATTAGGTCTTGAACAGGTTGGTTTTATTGGTGACCATAAAGAAATGTTTGAAGAAATAATAAAAAAGCCAAATGGAATTTTATTAGTTACTGGTCCAACAGGTTCTGGTAAAACAACAACACTTTATTCTGCATTAAATGAATTAAATACACCAGATAAAAAAATAATGACAATTGAAGACCCAGTTGAATATATGCTTGATGGAATAAATCAGGTTCAGGTAAATCATGAAATTGGACTTGATTTTGCCAATGGTTTAAGAGCAATGTTAAGACAATCACCTGATATTATTATGGTCGGTGAAATTCGTGACCTTGAAACAGCGAGTATTGCTATTCGTGCTGCTCTAACTGGACATCTTGTTTTTTCTACTTTACATACTAATGATGCACCATCGGCTGTTACTCGTCTTGTTGATATGGGTGTAAATCCTTATCTTATTGCTTCATCAATTCAAGCAATTATGGCGCAAAGATTAGTTAGAACAATTTGTCCAGAATGTAAAGAAGAATATAAACCACCAGAAGAATTATTAATAGAAGCAGAATTTCCATTAGACGAGGCAAAAAATATAACATTTTATCATGGTGCTGGATGTGAAAAATGTAATTATACAGGTTATAAAGGTAGAACTGGTATTTTTGAATTACTTGTAATGGACGAAGAATTAAAAGGACTTGTTTTAAAAAATGTTTCTTCCACACAATTAAGACAGGTTGCACGCGAACATGGAATGCGCACATTACGCGAAGATGGATTTAAAAAAGTTGCAATGGGTGTAACTACTATAGTCGAAGTGATGCGTAATACACTTGCTGAAAAACTCGAAATGTAATTTTATTTATTTATCCTTAAAATATATACTAATTCAATGCCATTTGCTTTTTTAGAATAAATTATTTTTTCTCTTTTTTTAATTTCTGAAAAAATTTCAGAATTCCATAAACTTTTATTATTTAAGACGATTAAATAATCATATTTATTTATATCATTCACAATAAATTCTTCCTCTGGATTTAATATAAAAGTTTTTTTAAGAATATTTATTTCTTGTAAATATTTTGCGGTGTTTGGATGATTTCCTATTATAGCAATTTTCTTATTATCAGGTATAATTTGATTTATTTTATTACATAATTCTATTGTAAGATTTTCACCCCATACATCAATTTGCAATCCAAATTTTTCTGCACCATAAGCACCACAAATAAAAGAGTTGTAATAACTACCTGGATATTTTAAATATTTAACATAATTAAATAAATTTAATAAAAATAATAAACCAACAAAAAAGAAATATTTCAATTTTTTCTTTTGAAAAATTTTAAAAATAGCATAAGCTGAAAAAATATTGACTAAAATAGCTGATTGCAAGAATAATCTAATACCATTATAACAAGGTGTATTTGGTTTGAAAAATAATAATAAAGGCAGCCAGCAAACAAATAATAAAAATTGATTTTCTTTCTTTTTAATATTTTTTAAAAACAATATAGTTCCAATTAATCCTGTAATTATTGATAATTCAGAATTTTGTGTTAAGAAATGAATGATTGGATAATGCCAGGGAATTACATCTGTTTCTGGATTATAAATTTTATGAAAATAATATTCATAATTTTGGAAATGCCGTAAATGAAATAATAAATACTGTTTTAAATGTCTGATAGGCGCACTCCATAAAAAAGGATAAAATAAATATAATGAAAAAAACATAAAGAAAATGCTTAAAATGCAAATAAAAAATTTTTTCTTTTCATAAAAAAAAGAGTATAAAAGACAGGGAAACAAAATAATAACATAGTTTAATTTTGCTGCAAAGCCTAATGAGACACTTATTATAAAAAAAATGATATTTGTTTTTTTATTAAAATCGAGTAAGAATAAAGCAGCGGTTAAAATGTAAAAACTAACGACAGCAAAATCCATTGCCCCAACTGAATAATAAAATATTGTTTTTAAGTTTAGTAAATTTAAAATTAAAAAAATTAAATATATTTCAACATTAAAGAAATGGTTAATTAAAATATATGAACCAATAAAAAATAAGAATAAAAAAAATATATTTCCTACTCTAAAATTAATATAAGGAATATCGAAAATTTTTAGATATTTATAACAAAGCCCCTGAATCCATCGAATAAAAGCAGGATGTTGAAAGCCAAATTCAATTAATTTTTTCTTTTCATTATTATTTAATGAAAAAAAATTTTTTAATAGTTTTAAATGATTTTGTGAGGATTGAATATAATCATATTCATCCCATATTAAGCCAATATTATTTACTTCATAAAAAAAAATTATTAAATATAAAAAAACTAAAATTAAAAATATTATCTTATTTTTAGTCATTTTTAAAAATTTATCATTTAATTTATTTTGTGTCAAATAATAAAAAAGATGAAAACAAAATAGTGTTTGAAACATTTTCTAAAAACTTAAAAATATAAGGATTTTTAATTATCAGATAAAACAAATTTATTATTGACATAAAAACATTTTTTAAATAAAAAAAAAAATATTTATTATGAATAAAAAATATTTCTTCATCATATTTTTTTTATCTTTTTTATATTTAATAAAAATATATGCACTTGACTTAACAGAAATAAATTCATTGATTGATAAAAATAAAAAATTACAGTCAAAATATCAAGAAGATAATGAAGAAATAACTCAATCAAGTATATGGATAAATTACTTTAAATTATATTTGATTGGTTATTATCTTAGTGCAAATCAAGATTATTTATCAAATGCCAAAATAGTAAGTGAAAATATAGGAGAAACCCTTCAAATTGATAAATCAAAATCAAATGCTATAAGTGATACAATTTCAGTATTAACATATTTTGAAGACGAAAACAATATGCAAAAAGAAATAGAAGAAATAAAAAACAAAATAAACGACGAAGAAAACAAGTTAAACGAAAAAAAAGCAAAAAAAGAAAAAGAAGAAAATTTACAAAAAGAAATTGAAAATTATATAGATAATATAAATTTAGGATATATAAAAAAAGATTTGATAAAAAAATCAGGAAAAATATGGGAAGAAGAAAAATATTTATATAAACCATTAGAAAAAGAACGAGAATTAGAAGTAAAAGAAGGTGGAAAATTATTCGATAAAGATTTACCATTTAATACACATTTAACAATAAGTGGATTAAAAACAGTAAGAATAACAGGAACATTTAAGAAATATAGAAATGTAAAAGCAAATGATGTTCGTCGTGATGAAAGTGATATAAAAATTGAGCAAACATTAAAAGTTAGAGTAGAAGGTAAAATAGGTGAAAGTGTAAATGTCAATATAGATTATGATGATGCACAGGATGATAAAAATAAACAAAAATTATCAATCGTTTATGATGGTAAAGAACGAGCATTAAGTAAATCAGAAAATGGTGAAGATGAAAATATAATTAAATTTGACGCTGCATTTGGCGATATTGAATTATCATTACCACAAACAGAATTTTTAGCATATAATAAACAATTATTTGGTGTGCGTGGTGGAATGAAAATTTCGAAAATAAATTTAAGTGGTATAAAATTAGATGATTTCAAATTTCAATTTATAGCAAGTCGAACAAAAGGTGAAGCTGGTCATATAGAATTTACAGGCAAAAAATCAACACGAGTGAATCAGATTTCAGATATAAATTATATTAAAAGGACATATTATCAAATTACAGAATTGCAGGGTGCGGATACACCAACAATTGTTTCATTTTCAGAAAAAATATATCGCGATGATAGAAATATTGCTAATAATGAAAATGCAATTGATTTAGTTTGCACGAATGTAGTAAATGGCGAAACTTATGCAGGCAAATTTGATTTATTACAACCTGGTGATGATTATTCAATTGATTATCAAAAAGGAATTGTTCGTTTTAAAAGAACCATACTTGATAATGATGTGATAGTAGTAAACTATGAAACAACACAAGGCTATAAAGCAGTAAATAAATTAATAAGATTAAAATATGATTATGATTATGATACAGCATATTTTAAATATGAATTAAAAAATAGATATTATTTAGGCGCAACAAATATACTTGTTGATGACCCAAACTTTATAGTTGAAATACAGGATATGAATAATAACAGGCAAACAAGTATAACACCTTTTGGTTCAACAGATAAATATTCGCTATTACATATTTTTGGATTAGATGAAAAAGGTCCAGGACCAGATGGAGTATATGGAACAGGTGATGATGTGCCTGATGGAAGAATTGACCCCGAATATATAGATAACGATTTAGGAATAATAATATTTCCAGAAACAATGCCTTTTAATAATCCAGCATATACAAATTTATTTAGTAAAGTTCGTGTTCCTGTTGATAAAGATACAGCAGAAATACCAATAAAAAATCAGACAGTTTATACAAGAACACAAACTTCACGATATAATATTTATGTTGAATACCAATCAGAAGTTCAGCAATATTTTTTAAATGCATTTAATATAGTAAAAAATAGTGAAGTAGTAAAAGTTGATGGAAAAATATTAACACGAAATGTAGATTATTATATTGATTATCAAACAGGATTTTTAATTTTTCTAAATTCAAGTATGATTACACCATATAGTAAAATTGTAATTGACTATGAAAAAATTCCAGTTGGCATAGGAGCAGAAAAAACATTATTAGGAACAAGGTTAGAAACAAATATAAATAAAAACTTTTTTATAGGAACATCATTTTTAATGAATAAAAACGACAAAGCACAGGAAATGCCTGATTTATCCAATACACCATTAAGTTTAACAATAAATGATATAAATACACGATTAAATTTATTACCATTTACATCCGACTTAATAAATTTTTTTAGTTTCAATAAATTTAAACCAGAAATACCAAAAAAGTGGATTGAAATAAATGTAACTGCTGAAGTAGCAAGAAGTGTATTTAATCCAAATACTTACGGTAAAGCATTAATTGATAATATGGAAAGTATAAAAGATTCGCTTACTTTACCAATAAATAAATTTTCATATTTACCATCATATATACCAGAAGAAAGCAATGATAATCGCGGAGTGATAACATTTGAAGAACAGGATAATATAGGGCACGAAGAAAACCCTGAAAATGATGAAGAACAAAAATCATTAAAGATAAATTATTATTTTGATAATGATGATACCTGGCTTGCTTTTAGATATCCATTATCTCGCTCTGGTGTAAATTTAAGTAAAAAAACAAGAATGGAATTATGGTTAAAAGATTTTCCTGCAGATAAATTAAGTATAGATATTGAATTAGGTATAATAACAGAAGATTGTGATGGTGATGGTTTATTAGACCAGGAAGATGGTCTTTATGTGAATGGTATAAATAATCATTTACCAAATGGTTTTCTGGATAAATCACCAAATGAAGATGAAGGAATAAATATAAATGGAACTATATATGGAAATGATAATAATATTTTAGAGTCAGAAGATATGGATGGTGATGGTCAACTTGATGCAAAAAGTTTTAAAAAAGATGAAAGAAAATATATTTATCAAAATATAGAATTAAATGCTGATACATCAATAGGCAGTAATGGCTGGATTTTTTATAATTTTAATTTATTTGATTTAGCAAAAAGTGCATTTAAAAATCAGGATGCTGATTCAACAAATATAAAACATATCAGAGTAATATTTAGAAAAAAAGATAATGTAATAAATGAAAAAATCAGTGGTTCAATTTATACTGATTATATTGCAATTGTAGGAAATAAATGGGAAGTTTCTAATCCAGATGACACTTCTTTTTATGTTCGCTCTGTTAATAATAAAGATAATCCTTATGAATATATTGTTTTAAATGAAGAAATAGGAACGCGTGATATAGAAGATGATGATTATATAAAAGAACAGGCAATAGAAATAGTGTATGATAATTTGATAGATACTAAATGGACATATTATGATATGACAAGGACAATAAATATTTCAGATTATAATAGTCTAATTTTTTATATAAGGAATACATCAGAAAATTATAATGGTGAAACATTAGCATTTAGATTTGGTGATGCAAATAATTATTTTCAATATAGTGTCAAACTACCACCACCGGCAAATAGTTGGACTAAAGTTACTATTAGTTTAAAAAAAATAAAAAACAAATATCAAGAATTATTAGTAAATGATACACCACCATATAAAGTTGGATTTGATGAAAATTATTATATTTATGGACAACCAAATATTAAATCAATAAATAAACTATCTTTTGGAATTATCCCAGATACAAGCACTCTGATAGCAGGTAAGGTTCAAATAAATTTTTTACATACCGCAGATGTAATCCAACGAACAGGTATAGGTAAAAAAATTGCTTTTAATAGTAATATTTATCAGGATTTTATCACAGCAAATGGAAGTTATTATCAACGTGATAATAAATTTCAAAAGATAGGCGAAATAACATCAACAACAGCACAATCTTATGTCCCAGAAATAAATACAACAAAAGATTTCTCATCTACATTAAATTTGCATAAATTAACACCAGCGAAATGGCAATTGTCAATTCCTTTAACATTTAAAACAACAAATTCAAAAACACAGATTGAACCAGATGAAGTAGAAAATGTTGAACGAAATAAATTAGGCTATACAGAATCAAAATCAAATGCTTATACATTAGCAATAAGAAGAAATCTATTTCCAACATTAAACATATCTTATAACGAAAATTTCAATAATACTTATTACAAAGCAACAATTTCAGAATTAACAACGAAAAATTTTTTGTCAAGAGTTGATTATTCTTATTCAATATCACAAAAACCATTTAAAAAAATTCCTGTTTTAAAATATATCTCATTAGGTCAAAAATTTAGTATTGGTTTAGCATATGAATATCAAAATAATCTTGATGAAAAAAATTATATAACAGGTAATTATCAAAGCACTTATGATAAATATAATATTTATGATAAAAAAGTTTCAATAACACATCAACCCTGGAAATGGATTACACTTACACCAACAATAAAATATTATGATAAATATCATAAAACAAGAAAATATTCTGGATTAGAAGATAAAAACTTAAATACTGATATAGGAATAGATATAATAGAATTTATTGGAATAAAACCAAATTTAAAATTTTCATACACACGTAATTTAAATTATGATATTGCAAATATTGATTCAGAACCAATAAAAAATATATCTGGCAATGCTGGTATAACAATAAATATGGCACCAGAGAAATGGTGGAAATATATAAATTTTTTTAATATAAATATAAATACAAATGCAAATTATTCAGAAAATTTAAAAGCACGACAATATCCAAAGAAAAAAGATGCAAATGTCTCTGGTTCTTTTGCTTTATCAGTTCCAACTTATTTTAATAAAATCTGGAAAGGCTTTAATTTTCTTGAATTAAATTATTCATTTAAAAAAGATATATCAGCGAAATATACTGACCTTGATCCATCTATTAGTTTCAGTGATATTATTTCGAATTACTTTGAAGATAATTTTATTTCATTGTCAAAAAAGAAAGCACCAATTGGCGGTGATACAATTTCATTACAAAGAACAAATGCTTCAAATACTGTTAATCATAATATTTCAGGACGATTAATAATATGGAAACCATTAAATTTAAGATATAATTTTTCTTTATCAGATAACACAATTCAATCACAAAATTCAGAAACATTTAATAAAAACCTATCAGCAAATTTAAATGGCGCATTAAATTTGAAAGAAATAAATTTGCTTGTTAAAACACAAAGTGCAACTTTAACAAATGATTATTTATATAGTGTAACAACTCAACCTAATAGCAGGACAACAAATTTCAAACCAAAAATAGGTGGTCAAATAAACTGGAGTGATTTTTTTAAAACTGGATTTGATTTACCTTATTCTATTTCAAAAACTGAAAATACTTCAAATAATATTGTTTCAACTTTAACTACAACTCAATTAAATCCTTCCTTTAGATGGAGTTATTTATTAAATAAACCATTTGATATAGAAAATCCTTTACAATCAAATTTATTAAGATTTAAAAATAGATTAGAATTAAATGGGACAATAAGTGCAAATTTAAATAAGAGAACAGGAATAGAATCGCAAAAGGCTAATACAACTGAATATGATTTTACAACAGGCTTAACTTGGGATGCACATCAAAATTTAAGGATGTCAGGTAGTCTAAACTTTAAATTATTTACTGATAAAGTTCGAGATGGAATGGATTATTTTAGTTATGGTTTTTCAGTTTATGGTGAATTAAAATTTTAACTATTTATTTGAATTAATATGATGAATAATAAAATTGAGAATGATGATTTTAACATAATTGAATTACAAAAAATAATAAAAGAAACTTCTGCTTCAACACAAAAAAGCGAATATGAAACTATTTTAGAAAACCTAATAAAAAGATTTCAAAATAATAAATTCTTAATAAATTTTATTAATAAAAATTTTATTTATTTTTATGATGAAGCAAAAAAAGCCAATTTGCCAAATTCAAAAATTATTGAAAAATTTATTGAAATATTAAAAGAAAAATATTGGCATTATAAACTTGAAGAAAGTAAAAAAAATAAGGAGCATCAAGTAAAACGTTGGTTAAAAGCAAATATAAATAAAATAATAAATTTTTATGAATTAAAATTTTTTAGAGATGGAGTTGATACTAAAGAAAAATTTATAAATGAACTTATAAATTCTATTTACACACCACAGTTAGTTAACAATATATTAACTATAATTAAAACTGAAAATAATATACGAAAAAGTTTATTACAAAAATATAAAGAAGGTTTTAATAAAGGGCACATTACCATTGCTCTTTATCTTACTACAAATAATATTTATGATTTTTCACAAAAATTAAATTTAGGCATTGATAAGCGATTATTATCTTACATTCAAAATTTAAAATATAAAATATTAGTTGATATTTTTGATGTTTTTGAAAAGCAATATATAAGATTGGGCTATGGAAACATTAGACTTGATTTAAATTCATTTTTAAATAATTATAAAAAAATGATTTTATCAAATTTACCAAAAATTTTCAAATTACAAGTTCCAAAATAGATTTATAATGTTGCCCCGCAATTCATACAAAACTTAGCATTAAATGGATTTTCATAACTACATTTTTCGCATTTTTTATTTTCTTCTTTTTTAATTATCTTTTGCTTCTCTTTTATATCTTTTTTTGGTTCTGTTTCAATTTCTTTTTTTGTTCTGATTGATTTTAATTTTTGTTCTTGGGGAATTAATCTTGGATATTTATCAGCTTCTCTTAATCTATTACTTAATGATTTTAATATTTGTAAAATTATTGGATTGGTTTTCCCTAATAAAACTTCAAAATTCTTTTTATCAATTGCAATTAATTTTACATCAGTTAAAGCAATTGCTGTTGCTGAACGCTCACGTTGATTTAATAATGCCATTTCTCCAAAAAAATCACCTGCTTTTAATATTGATAAAACTTGACAATCACTTCCTAAATACAATTCTGCTTCATTATTTATATCAACTAATTTATATGTTTTGCTAATTTCTATTTCACCTTCCACAATTATATACATTTCCTCCCCAATATCACCTTCTAAAAAAATTACACTACCTTTTTTAAATGTTTTACCAAATTTTTCATATAATGGTAATAATTTAGTTAATAAATTCATAATATTTTCCTCTTTTTATTTTTTTTATAGGTAACCACTTCTCTTTGCCTTTTTTAATCTTAACTTTATTAATTTATCAAATGCTTTTTCCCTTCTTTTATTTGCAGATAATATCTTCTTTAATTCTTTATCTAAAAATTTTAGCCTCCATTAAAATTAATAATTTTTGTTAATGATGGATAAAAAATATAAAAACGATACTAATAATTTTTCAATTATTTCTTTCCAGGCTGAATCATAGTCACTTTTTTAAAATGCCTCTTCCATATTTAATTTAATATATTTATTTTTTGAACTAAATGTCAAGAAAAATAAATAATTTCAAAATAATGAAAAAAATAATAATGGTATCATTATCTCATTATGCCCAATAAAATTAAAACCTTTGCCCCCATTTAATACTGGTCTGTGAACTACATTTGTTGTTGGTCGATAATGTTTAATCATATCAAAATTTGCAGTATAAAAATTTTTAAAATCTGGATTTGTATTTCTTATCACTGTTACTGCTTTTAAAAATACTTCAGGTAAAATTACATTTGAACCAATATTCAAATAAATTCCACCATCGCTTATCTCTTTTAATTTTTCAATATATATTAAAAAATCTGTATATGATGCTTTTCCAATTATTTCACCTTTTGTCGATGGTTGTTGATGAATTATGTCAGTTCCAATTCCTATATGAACTGTAACAGGTACATTGTTTTTATATGCATTATATAGTAATGAATATTTTCTATATTTTAAATTTTTTTTATCAATAAAATAACCAACTGCTTCACCATAGCCCATATTATTATTAACACCAAATTCAAGTGCACTATTTATAAATTCTGCTGTTTCTTTTGCCATACCAAATGAACCATCTCTTATTGATATATCAACTTTTTCAGATGTTTCACCAATGAGTGCAATTTCTACATCGTGAATAACACCAGCACCATTTAATGCAATTAATGAAATCATTTTTCGTCTTATTAGTTCTATAAATAATGGGCTCAATCCACATTTTATTGAATGTGCTCCTGTTGCTATTATTATTGGTTTATTTTTTTTATAAGCATTTTTCATTAACAATAATAATTCTTTTAATTCTTTTGCCATTAATATATCAGGTAATATATTAACAAAGTTTTTTAATCTTATTTCTTTTAAATTTTTTATTTTTAAAAAATCTTTATAGGATACAAGATTTTTCCTATCTTTAATACTCAATATTTTAACTTTTGTTAAATCAAATTTTTTATATTTTGAATTCATACTTTTTTTATCCATCTATGAAATAATAAATTTGATGATGTAATTTTAAATCCAAATTTTGAACAAATATAAATAGAATAATAATTATCTGATAAAGTTTTAACAGCACAAATTTCATAATTATTTGCTTTTAAATAATCTAATGAAAAAGCATTTAATTGTGAACCAATTCCTTTATTCTGATAATTATTTTGTACACCAATAAAATCCAGACTCACACAATTTTTACCTGCATATTTTGAAAATATTACATTTAATTTTATTGTTATAAAGCCAATTACCTGATTTTCTTTTTCATAAACAAATATTTTATATAATTCATCATTCAGATGGTATTCTAATATTTTACAATACAATTTTACCACATCATTATTATCAAAATTCGGGTCATATATATATGGATTTTTAGTATGAACCTTTTTGATGATTTTATATATTTCTTTAAAATCATCTCGTTTTGCTTCTCTTATATATTTTTTTTCATACTCATAATTCTTCTTATATTTTGTCAAATCTAATATTAAATCTAATTGATTACCTACAAAATTAAAATTATTATCTTCTAAAATATGAATTGTTGTAATGTCATCTGATGCTACTTTACAGGTGATTACATCTATCTCTTTTTTTTCAGCAATTGAATAATTTAATAATAATTTTGATTTTTCTTTAAATGAATTATCATATAAAAAATGTTTCATTGAAAAAATATTATAACCAAAAATATTTGATAAAAAAAATAATTTTTTTAATGTGATAAAACCAACTAATTTAGTTTTTGCGATTGCAGCAAAATTAAATGTCTCTTCCCCTTCTATTGTTGTTAATAAATATTCTGTCATTTTTCGTTTGCTTATTCCTATTGTCGATAATTGATATTTTTTATAAGGATAATGAATAAAAAATTTTTTTAATTGTTCTAAATATTTCTTTTTAAAAATATCAAATTTAAAACCACTTGTTTTTTTCATTTTGATAATTCTTCACCTAATTCAATCGCTCTTTTATATGCTGCTTTTATACCTTCTTTTATTATTTCTTTTAATTCCTTTTTTTCAAATTCATTTATTGCTGCTTCTGTCGTCCCTTTTCGTGATGTAACTTTTTTTCGTAATTTTTCTGGTTCTTCTTTTGTTTCTTCTATTAATTTTATTGCTCCTTTTATTGTTTGTAAAATTATTTTCCTCCCCTCTATTTTTTCACTATCACTAAATTTATTTATCTCACAAATTGCTTCTTCTATTGCTTCTATTATATAAAAAATGTATGCTGGTCCACTACCTGATATTGCAGTTATTAAATTTAATATTTCTTCTTTTTGAACAATTACATAATCACCAATACTTGAAAAAATATTTATTATTATTTCTTTATTTTGTTCATTAATATTTTTAAAATAAATTCCAGTCATACCTTCGCTAACCAATGCTGGTGTATTTGGCATTGTTCGAACTATTTGTGCATTTTTAAATATATTTGATAACTTATCTGTTTTTATTCCAGCCATTATTGATACAATACATTTTTCAGCAAAATTATTATTTTTTATCTCTTTTTCTAAATCATTTAATGATTGTGGTTTTATTGCTAAAAAAATTATATCTGCTTTTTGAATTAAATCACTATTGTCTTTTGCAATTTCGATTTTGTATTTATTATTAAAATATTCTGTTTTATCTTTAATAATATCATAAATTATTAAATTATTTCTTTTTATAATTTGATTTCCGATTATATTTTCCAGAATGGCTGTTGCCATATTACCACAGCCAATAAAGCCTATTCTCTTTTCAGACATATTAGATTAATTCTTGGAATATTTCTTGACGAGGTCGTGGAATAATTATTTTATTAACAAGAGCGCCTTTTTCTGCTATAAAATCTGATGCTGCATTAACAGAACTTGTTACATCTGCAACTGTCCCTGTTATTGTAAAATATGCTTTTCCGCCAAGTGCCATTGCTAATCGCACTTCTATTAATTTTACATTTGCTGTTTTTACTGCTATATCTGCGCCTTCTATTAATGAAGCAATAGCAAAAGATTCAACTACACCAAGTGCTTCGGTTTCTGAAATTACATTTAATCCTTTTAATGCGGGTAAAACATCTGGATGAATATTAGGAATAATCATCGAATCAATTAAAGCAAAATCAGCTATTTCTATTCCTGCTTTCACACTACTTTTAACAGGACCAACTAAACCATTTACAATAACAATAAATTTCCCAGAGCAGACAGTGCGTGCTATCACAAGTTCTACTTCTGCTGCTTTTAACATTACATCAGCAGTTAAATAACCTTGTGCAATACTTGATAATTCTATTAAACCTAATGCAGTTTGCATAAAATCACACTCTCTCTATTATGATATTTTTTTCATTTATTTCACTTACTTTGCCTTCAATACTTGAATGAATATACGCACCTAATTTATCGTCTGGTACAATTCCTATTATTTCACCTTTTTTAACTTTTTGATTGATTTTTACTATTGGCGTTGCTGGAACTCCTATATGTTGTTGTAATGGTATTGTCACTTTCTCTGGTTTATAATTTGTTTCAATAAATTCTGGATGAACATTATATTCTTCTAAACTTAATTTTTTTACTAATTTAGAAATAGGAACTTTTCTGTAATCACGCATAGGATGTGGTTTATATTCTGATTCTGTCCTTGTAAATTTAATTCCCTCTATAAATAAATTTCTTTTTGAGATTGAACATACTCTATTTGGTAATAAATCTTCTGGACAGGAGTAAAAGCCACACAACCCACATTCAACACAAACAAGTGCCCAGCGAGACTGAGTTGACATTGTATTAAATGATAAACCGAGTGAACGCATTGATTTATGTGGCATTAAAGGATGCCCTAATAAATATCGCGGGCATAATTCAGTGCAATATGAACATTGGTCACAACAAGAACGACCTATCATTGTTAATCTTTTTTCAGAAGAAAATTTTTTCTGAACAAATGGATGACTTCTATCAAGAACTATAAAACCAGAGCATGGTTTTGTTATTATTCGCTGGTCATCCTCAACTGGTTGCCCCATCATCGGTCCCCCATCAATATAAACTGGGTCTTTTACTGTCGCTCCGCCGGCTAATTTTATTGCTTCTCTAAATGTTATACCAATTGGAACTTTCGTTGTAATTGGTCTTTTAACTCCACCTGCAACTGTTATATATGTTTCTGTAACATTTTCATCTTTTATTATTTTATTATATGCATTTATTATTGTTTCTGGATTTGTAACAACAGCACCTACTTCTAATGGAAGTCCCGCCGGTGGCACAACTCTTTTTAATATTTCATACACAAGAACAACTTCATCACCTGCAGGATAAAAATCATCTAAAATAAAGTATTCAAGATAATTATTATAATTTTTAAATATTTTATTAAAGTTTTCAATAGCTTCTTTATTTTTAGCTTTTAAACCAATAATTGCTTTTTTTGCTCCGACTAACTCACCTATAAATTTCATTGCTTCTGCTATTTCTTTTGAAAAATGCTTCATTAATTCTTTATCTTTATAAAGCAATGGTTCACATTCAGCACCATTTATTAGTAAATATTCTGCTTTTGCATTATATTTAAAATAAGAAGGAAAACCTGCCCCCCCACAACCTACCACGCCAGCTTCTTTTATCTTTTTTATTATTATATTTTTTTCTTCTTTCATAATTATACATTTATATATAATAATTTCTTTTCTGTCAAATAAAAATTTTTTAATCAAAATTCATAATTTATATTTCCTATTATTTTTCTTCCTTCGGTTTTTACCATATTAATACAAGATGTACTTCGTGCAGGTTCTTCTCTCTTACTATCAAATAAATCTTTTATTGCAATACCAAAACTAAAACCTTTATATCTTTTAATTGTGTTTATATTTACATCAACTAATAATGATTTTTTTGTTTTTGTTGGATAATTTTCATTTACAATTGTTGGAGCAGAACCATCTATCCCATATAATTCAATTGGTTGTAATAATTCAATATCTCGTTTTGAAATATATTTCAAAATCAAAGCATAATTAAATAATTTATATTCTATATTTCCACCTGCTGTTATACAATATCTAATTGAATTTTTTACGCCTTCATCTTTTTCGGTTACTTTTATTGATATTGTATCTTCCCATTCTTCTAATTTACCTGATTGATTATTATCAATTATTAAAAAATTTAAAAAATAATTTAATTTGTTTAATTTACCTTTTAAAGATGTTTCAATTCCTTAATTCTTTATCTTATAAGGATTTTGATACATACTTCTTGGATAAAAAGAAGGTAAAAACATAACATCATAAATAGCGGCAGAATTTTTAACAATCAAGTTATCAAAAGAACTATAAAATAAATCAATTGATAATGTTAAATTTTTAAAACTAAATGTTGAAATCAAATCGCCAGAATAAATTATTTCTGGTTTTAAATCTGGATTAGGTAACAAATCACCATCATCATAAGCATATTCTTTATAACCCGGTGTTCTAAATGCTTTTCCTATAATAAATTTATAATTTGATTGTTCAGTTGGTGAATAAATAAATGCAATTCGAGGTGATATTTCACCAGAAAAATCAGTGATTTTATCAAAGCGTGCACCAAATAATGATTTTAATTTTTCTGAAATTGAATAACTAATTTCATTATAAATTGCAATTCCATTTATCTTTTTTGAAATCCAATTTGAATGATATGCTGGATTTGGGTCTGGCTCCCAATTGAAATTATATGCATGATAATCACTTTTGTTAAATTTATTTATATATTCTATTCCTGAAATACTATTTAATTTTCCCTCTAAAAAAGAACCTTCAACTTTAACTTCTGCCCCATTCCATGTTCCTTTTAATCTATCAATCCAATATGAACCATTTGGGATCCCTATTTCTCTAAAATTTGGTATATAAGTATTACCGCCTGAATCAGCATCTAATTCATGATAATATAATTTATCTGACCAATTATAATATTTTGTATATAAGCGAAATGATAATGGATACTTTTCATTTATTGTTGTTGAATAATTTGCTTCTAAAAATAAATTATCCATTTTTTCATATTTATCTTTTTGGTCAAGTGCCTGTTTCCAATCACCTAATGGCATACCTTCTTTTACATTTGTTAATTTTGTTAGAAACTTTATTTTACTTATTTGAAATGAACTGATAAGTGAATATACTTTATCAAAATCAACATCACGAACTTCAGTGCCTTTAAAAAAAGTATTATTTGATGCAGAATAAAGTGGATCTTCCATTGTTGCTAATAAATCAAGCCATTTGTAATTATAATCTGTTGAAAATGGTGCACCTTTATTTTCTCTTATTTGGGCTGCTACAAATACTTTGTTTTTTGGTGAATGATAAATAATTGAATTTTCTTTTAAATTATATTGTCCTATATTTACATCAACCAATGTTTTACCTTTTTCATCACTCTCTTTTGAATCTTTTAAAATGATATTAATTACTCCAAAAAAAGCATTAGCACCATACATTACTGAACCAGCACCTCTTAATACTTCTATTCGTTCTATTGCATTCATTGGAATACCAAGTTCATAACCAAGCGAAGTTTCCATTGTTACACCATTGTTTAATGTATGTCCATTTAATAATACTAAAATTCTTTTATTATTATCACCGCTAATGTGCAAACCTCTTATTATGCCATATTCATTATTTCTATCACTTGAATTATAAACACCAGGCACTATATCCAATACTTCACCTATTGTTTTAAAGCCATACTTTCTAATTTCTTCACCTGTAATTACAGTAATAGCAGCAGGTGCTTCACTTATTTTCTGCGCTTTTTTTGATGCGGAAATTACTACCTGCTCCTGTATTGCAAAAAATTCTTCTTCCATCGAATAGCGAGTTTCTGAAAATAAATCAAATGATAAAATCAAAAGAATGAAATAAATTATTAGATATGAACGCATTTTACACCTCCTCTTTTAAATTAAAATTCTTACCCCATTATATATATTGAATTTTAAAATTTTATTGATAAATCAAAAGCATGTTTATCGCCTAAATCACCATAAGTTGAAAATGCATAATTAATCATTAGATTTTTAATATACTTCAAATCATAAGGAATTTTGTAGCCAATACCAAATGATAATGAATTATTTGCATCATTACGAAAATCTCTGCCTGTTCGTAATATTAGATTTTTATTTATTTCAAATTCTAACCCAGTATTAAAATATAAATTATCACCAACTATTTTTGTTATTTCTATTCCTAAATTTGTATTATGTTCTTTTATTTCAAATGGCACTCCTATACCCATTTTAAATGATAACGATAAATCTTCTTTTTTCTTATTGTATTTCAAACTACCAAATAAATTTGTAATCATAAAATTTAAATTTATTCCTTTGCCTTTTAAAAATAATGACCAATCTGTTGTATATGTTTTTGCTTTATAAGTGTCAATTTTTGAAACAATGTATTTTATGCTGCCACCATAAGATACTATAAAATACTGATTTTCACTAATATTTAAACTCTTCTTAATTTTATGTGCAATTGAATAACTTAAACAAATATCCTGCATTTCATAAGAACCATTTAAAAAATAATTATAGCGATTACCACGATTTACTGTTGTTTTTTCTATATCACTGATTGTTAAATTTTTTATATTAAAACCCATTGCTGTGTAATTATCTATTTGTGTTAGATATGCAAAATAATAATATTTTAAATCCTGATAAAGTATTTGATGTGTAAAATAAAATTCTGGTTCTAATGAATATACTGTTGCTGCTGGATTAAAGTGCAATGCTTCAGCACCATTTGTTATTCCTGATACTGCGCCTCCCATTCCTATACTTCTTGCTGTTGGCAATAAATCTAAAAATAAACCACCAACAGTTCCTCGATTTGCACTAAATAATATTGAATAACATATTAAGAAAATAATACAAATAAATATCTTATTGAACATTTTATCGAATTATTCCTACTTTCTTAACTATTGTATTTCCATTATATTTTATAACCACAAAATAAATACCACTTGCTACATCTTCATTATTATTATTTTTCCCATCCCAAATATATAACCCATCACTTGCTCTATAAATATTTGTTCGAACTAATTCACCAATAATATTATAAATTTTTATATCAACATTATCAGGTAAACTTCTATCAATTATATTGTCATTATTTGTATCAATGCCAAGGTAAATTCCGCCTTCTTCTGTTCCTCTATCAAATGGCTTACCTGTCATTAAATTGCCATCTTCTGGTATAAATGGATTTGGATATATTATTATATTATTTACAGATGTTGCTCGTAGCAATCTTCGTAATGCAATTGCATAATTAGATAAATGTCGCATTTCTGCTTTTATATATGGTTTACCATTTTCATAACCATATTCATAATTTTTTCCTATTTTTATTACCTGTCCACCTGGTTGTGCAGCATTTGTTATTTCATACCATTTTGTATCAATTAAATTCAAATAATATATTCCATATTCTGTTGGTTTTTTTGTTGATTCATCAAAAATATATTTTAATTCAAACGAAATAAGAAAGCCACTATCAATACTAAATAAATCACTTAAATCAATAAATGAACCATTTTGAAATTTTAAAATTTTGAATGAAATATAATTTATATCACTTAAATCTGGAAAATAATCCTTGTTTGAATTATGTATTAAATTTGTATCTGTTTTTTCTACTTGAACATATATATCATTTTTATAATATTCTGGCGCTGCTGAACGATAATCATTATCTAAATTAAGTTTAATTGCAATTGTATCATAGTCACCTGCTTTATTATTTATTTTCACTGTAAAATTTATTTCTTCATTATTTGTCTTGTGTATTAAAATTGGTGTATCTCCAAGTAGCCCAATATTAACTATCTGACTATCACTTATTGTTTGCTGAACAACAACAAAAATCGAAAAACTACTTGTTTCAGTATTTAATGCTCTATCAACTATTTTTAATTCAAAATAATTTTCTAATTCAGGTAATAAAAGATTTATTTCTATTTTTATTGAATCTGATGATAATTGCGTTATTACATAATTTGTCTTTGTATCATTATTTATCATTAAATAATAGAAATTTTTTTCTCTTACATAAATTGTTATTGTTTCATTATTTGTATTTACCATTGAATCCATTACTATTGTTATTAAAGGCTTTGAATAATCAAGCACAAAATAACCTATATTCGAAATATTATAATTTCCATAATCATCTGTTGTTATTACTCGATAATAATATGTATCTTCTATTATTAATTGATTTGCTTCTGGAATTGTTATTTCTTTCATTGTTGTAGTTTCTGAAAAAACTAATTGCTGAAATGTTTGTTGTCTGCTTAATTGAAAATTATAATTTGTTACATCAGATTTTAACTGCCATTCAAATGTTGGTGTTTTATCTGATGTATAAATGCCTAAATCATCATATACAATTCCCTGTACAAGCCCTACCAATGTTGCATTAACATAAGTATCTATTTCAAATTTATTGACATTACTTATTCCTGTGTTCCCTAAATAATCTTTAACAATTATTCTCCAATAAAATGTACTCTCTTTTAAACCAGCATAAGTGCATGAATTTGTTGTTGAAATAATTGTATCTAAAAATATTGATGCTTGTGAAAATAATGTATCACTGCAAAATTCAAATTTATATTCCACTAATTCTAAAACATTATTACAACTAAATTCTATTGTTGTATCATTTAATTTTTGATTATTTGGTGGGTTAAATACTTGCGGTATAATTGCTGTAAAATCAAATCTTATCAAATGGTATTGATTTGATGTTAAAGAAAAATTATTTGAATCTATTGCAACAACACGCCAATAAAATGTGTCTTCTGTATCAATATATTGTCCTAACACATCATATAAATAAATAAATGTATCATTAACAATTTTATAATAAACATAGCCAGAATCAAAAGTTTCTCTAGAGGAAAATTCAAATCTATATACGATTGAATCACCATAAGTATTTTCCCAGATAAATAATGGATTATTATTATTTGTATCTGTATTATTTATTGGACTTATTAAATTAAATTTATTTATTCCTTTTATTACAAAATAACTTACTGGTGATGTTGAAATATTTGTCGCTGTATCAATACTGATTATCTGAAATGCATAAGTTCCACTCTTTGTAAAATATGTTGGTAAATATAAACTTGATACTGTTGTATCAATTGTAATTATTAAATCTGTATCACCTGCTGCTGTTATTTCGTATAAATAAAATTTATTATATAATTTATTTATTTCTGTCCACTTAAATAATGGTCTATAATTATTTGTTTCTGACCAATTTTCTGGATTTATAATTGTTGGCGTCGCTATATATGTGTCTATTATAAATTTATTATATGTTGTTGAATCATAATTACCTGCTGTATCTATTGTTGTTATACGCCAATAATAAGTTACACCTGAACTGCCAGCATTTAAACTATCAGATAAAATATAATAATCAATATATTGAACAGTATCCTGCAAATAAATATTTGTAAATTGTGAATTTGTCGCAATTGTTAATACATAATATTTTGCATCAGATACTAAATTCCATCTAAATATTGGTCTTACATTATTTGTTTCATTATTATTTTCTGGCGATAATAATGTGCTTCTTCCTACACCTGTATCAATTATTATACTATCTGATTCTTCTGATAATTCTCCATAATTACCTGCATTATCTCGTGCTCTAACTTTTATTTTAACATAAGAATCACTTTTCAAATCACTTCTTGTTATAATAATATATGTATTTGGGGTTGTATTATAAAATTCAAAAACTGAACTATCAATTGAATAATAAACTTCATAATACAATAAATCACTTATACCAGCACTTTGCCAATTGAAACGAATATTTGTATCATTATCATAAGCCAGCGTTAAATATGTATTTTCATCTGAGTGATACGGTTTTGAAATTTGTGGCACTCCACCTGTATCAACTGTTATCCAGATTGATGAACTCGAATATGAACTTACATTCCCGGCTAAATCAATTGCTTTCACTCGAAATCTATAACTTTTTCCATTTATTGCATTTGTATAGGTATAATTCTTTTCTATTGTCGTGCCTGCATATACATAGCCAGGTCCTGCATCTACATCTACTTGATAATATACTATATCAGTTTGTGAATCACTCCATACTATATTTATAATTGTATCAGTATCATAATAAACATTAAAAACTGAATCACTATGTATTGGTTGTCCTGGTGCTATTATTATTGTATCAATTTTTATTATGTCTGAATATGTTGTATCACTTTTATAATTAAAATTATCAACAGTCCTAACACCTATTGCCACTGTTGATGTTTTATTATCTATTAAAACATTATAAGAATTTGCTGTTGTAGTGTCTTTAAAAACATAACCCGCACCTGTATCAACATATATTTCATTATGATGTCTATCTGTTGAATATGAATTCGTCCAGAAAAAATTCGCATAATTGTCATTATCATAGCCACTATTTGCTGATGGTGCATTTACATCATTGTGATATAAATTAACTACTGGTGTTGGTGGATAAGTATCATATATTATTACTGAACCTGGAATTGTAGTATCATAATTACCTGCTAAATCTCTCAAATAATATGTTCCTGTTATTGTATCACCATAACGAATTGTAAAATTATCATCTAAAAAATAAATCACTAATTTTGTATCAAATTCCCAATATATAGTTATATTTGTTTTTATTTTATGATTTCCTGAAAATGAAAAATAAGTATCAATTGTTGCAGCACTTATTCCACTACTATCTATTGCTTCACTAAAATATATTATCATTGTATCATAAGCAGAAATATCTGTGTTTGTATCATCATTATTTATTATTTCTATATTTGTAATAAATGGATAATTTCTATCTATTTTAACCAATTCTGAAACATCAGAAAATTCACCATTATTGCCAGCATTATCATAAGCCATTATTTTTATTTGAACTGTTGAATCTGTTTTAAAATCACCTATTATATCTATATCTGTATCATTTGATAATGTCGTATCATAAAATATAAATTCACTATTATCAATGCTTACATACACAGCATACCATAGTAAATCAGCCATATTTAATGCTTGCCAGCGAAATGTTATTATTGTGTCATTATCAAAATTTGCTTTTAAATTTGTATCACTATCATAATGATATGGTTTATTTGGTTTTAATACATCACCTGTATCACAAATTATTGTTATAGTATATTTTGTATCACTTCTATTTCCTGCTAAATCAATTGCTATTATTCCAAATTGATATGCTATATTATGTTCACAATTTGAATAAGAATAATTATTTAATGTTGTAGTATCTATATAAATAAAACCATTGCCACTATCTACATATAATTCATAATAATCTATATCAGTTTGCGATTCTGTCCAACTTAAATTTGTTATTGTATCTGTATCATAAAATATATTAAAAACACTATCACTATGAATAAATGTAACTGGTGGTAATACAATTGTATCTATTTTTATTTCATTTGAATATACTGTATCACTTATTAAATTACTTCTATCAACTGTTGTAATAGCAATTATAATTGTATTTGCTTGATTTGAAACCTGAACATTTATAAAATTATAAATTGTTGTATCATAATATTTTAATCCGCCGACTGTATCTACATATATTTTATAATATGCTGTATCAGTTGATATTGAATGTTGCCAACTAAAATTTATTTGTGTGTCATTATCATAACCATTATTTGCTATTGGCTCATTTATATCTTGATGAATTAAATTTGTTATTGTATCTGGTTTATAAATATCTGTGATAATTATCGAACCTGCAATTGTTGTATCACTATTGCCACCTAAATCTGTTAAATTATTTGTTCCTCTTATTGAATCATTATATTGAATTGTGAAATTACTACCTAATTGTATCCATAATCCTGTATATGTATCACTCCAAACTATTTTTTGAGCGTTATTAAATTGATGATTATTACTTAATATAAAATATGAATCTAAATTATTTTCTGTTATTGGACTTGTATTCATTATCTCACTAAATGAAATAATTATTGTATCACCTGCTGATAAATCTGTATTTGAATCATTATTTATTACATTTACGGATGTAATATATGGTGCTTGAAAATCATACATCTGACTTGTTTCTATTATTATATTATTTGCTATATTCGTTTCAGCATAATCAGATATTTGTAATATTACAATTGTGTCATTTCTTATATTAAATAAATTTGACAATCTTATTATAACGCTTAAACTATCAGATGAATATATGATATTTGTTATATTATTATTTACTTGATAATTTGCTGGATTTATTGCTAAATCATAATTTATTATTTTATTAAAATATATTTTTAATGTTTGACTAAATGTATCATTTGAGCCTGATGGCATTACTTCTGCCATTAAAACATCTACAATTTTTGTATCAATTATATTTTGCGGCAAATTAAATAATTGAACATTTGCATTATTCAAATCTTTTATTTTGTTGCTTGTTAAATTAAAATTATATGTTTTTATATTTATTGAAAAATCAAAATTTAATCTTATTTCTGTATCACTTAATATTGTGAGATTTATTGGATTTCTATTATTTACAATAAAAGAATCTATTTGTATTTCATAAGTTGCAATTGGCACATTAAATAAAACATCTATTGTTCTTAATCTTGAATCATAATCAGCATTTAAAAAAACTAGTTCTATTATTGGTCCTGCTGTATCCTGCAAATAACCATAAGAATTCAAATTTATTGAATTATTATTTGCATCAGTTAATGAAGTAATTTTAAAAGAGTGTGTATCATTATGCCGACAGGTAAAATTTGTGCCAACTCTTATTTCTAATTTATTTGAAGTTAACCAATATAATAATACATTTGAACCTAAATTTCTATTTTCAGAAATTAATATTGTATCATTCAAATCAGCATAAATTCCATTAACTAAAATTGATGTATCCATTTCTTCTGAAAATATTATTGTAAATGTATCACCTTCACTAATTGTTGATGATGTATCATTATCTGTAAATATTATTGAACTAATTAAAGGTTGTGCATTATCAATTACATAACCATAATTTATTGATATTGTATTTCCATATATATCTTTCACCTGTGGTGAAATTATTATCGAATCACCATTATTTATGAATGCACCAGCACCTAATTTGATTGTAATCATACTATCACTATTTTTTACTAATGTCGCATTACCATAGGTATCAGTTGGATTAGAAAAATAAAATGAAGATAATGTTATTAATCCAGTGTCCATTCTTTCTGAAAAAATAAATACAATTGAATCACCACTATTAAATGATGTATAAATTGTATCATTATTTATAAATTCTATACTTAACAAATGTGGTGAAATACTATCATATAATATTTGTGAATATGAACTAATTGCTGGATTATTATAGGTATCACATAATAATTGTGTTAGATAAATTGTGTCATTAGGTAAAAAATAATAATTTTCTGGTATTGTTATTATTAAGGTTTCATTATTATCATAATAATTATATTCTGTTATTGTTCCAAATGTTCTTCCATTTGGTAATTTAATATTGTCATTAATTTCATTAATTAAAAATTGTTTTATTGGTTCACTAAATTGAAATACTATTGAATCACCTGGACTAAATGTTGTATTTGTATCATTATTTATTATATATACATTTTTTAATACAGGACCAACATTATCCAGCACAATCTTTGTTTCACTTGTTGTATTAAAATGTCCTACTAAATCAAATATACTTGTATGCATTTGCAATCCATCATTATTCACTATGTTTACTCCTACATCTAATCCAATTTCTAAAATATTATTATTTCGCCAATATAAAACTGGATTATTTCCATAAGTATCGCCTGCTCCTACAATTAATATCGAATCTGATATATTTGATGAATTAAATGTTTCTGTATCTTTTATTGGTTCTGAAAAAATAATTATTAAACTATCACCTGATGAAATACTTGTATTTAATTGATTTGTATCATTATTTAAAAAGTAAAGAGTAACTATATATGGACTATCAATATCTGTGATTAAAATTTCTTCAAAATAAGTTGCTGAATTCTTTAATAGCGAATTATCTTTTATTAAATTTGTTATGGCTATTGTATCAGATAATGGAATTAATGAATCTAAAAAATTAATATTTAATGACCTGCTATCATTATAATAAATCGTATCAATTGATTTTGAAGAATTTATTATATTTGTTTGAATTGTTTCTATATATATTGTTTCTGAAAATTCAAGTGTTATTATTCTATTTGTTGAATCTAAATTATGATTTACAAAAACATTTATTGGATAAACTGGCTCTGTATCATATAATATTAAATGTATTGTTGTATCAATTTCATTCTGATTTATATCTTTTAAACCATTTATATAAAATGTATCACCATCAGAAAAATTAAAATTATTTCCAACTGAAAATAATAATTTATTATTTTCAAGCCAGACTATATTTATATTTGAACCAATGCTTTTATTATTATCTAAAACAATTGTATCATTAAGATTAGTATAATTACCATCAGGCAAAATACTGGTATCCATTATTTCAGAAAATTCAACTATAAAAGAATCACCTGCATTTATATAAGTCGTATAAGTATCAGCATTTTGAAAATAAACTGCTATAATTCTTGGTCTCGCTGTTTCATAAAAATTTAATATTTCTGATAATTCTGAAATATTACCATATACATCACGCAAAGAAGTATTTAGATATACTGTTTCATTTGAAGTTATTGTAAAACCATTCGTTAATTGAATAGCAATTTTAGTATAATTGTCAAACCACGAATAAATAGGATTTATTCCAAATGTATTACCTGATATAGTCAGAAAAATATCATTTACATTAGTAAAACTTGTGGTTTCTATTTTACTGCTAAAATAAAAATTTATCGTGTCACCAATTGAAAATATCGTGTTACTATTATTATAATTATTATTTATATGTGAATATCCAATTATTCTTAATGTATCACTGAATATTTTAATATTATATTGATTTGCTAAATAATTTTGCGTTGCACTATTAAAATTAATATCACCATAAATTGTTAAATTGCCCAATGTATCATTAGCATAAATTACAGGAAAAATTTCTGTATCGTTTAAAAAAATAGTATCAGATAAAAGCCAATATGTATCACCATTATATTGATTTATAAGTTGTAATGTTTCACTGCCCGAAACATAATTGGTTAAATCTGTTGTAAAATCCGCTGATGAATAAAATTTTAAATAAACATTTGTAATTTGTGTTGAATCATTTATTACAGCAATAATTTTGTATATTGAATCAGCATATTCATTTGTTGAATATGTTAAATCAGGTGTATTATTGTTATTTAGTATTGATAAACTTAAAATATAAGGCGGTACTTCATCTATTCTTATTAGCATTTCTGTTTGTTCTGAAATAAATATTGGTGAAATATAACTTGATATATTATTTCCACCTTTATCTGTTCCTGTTAAATAATATACAATTTCATCATTATCAGCAAATCGTGATAATGGTAATAAAGCGCTAATATAATAACTATCACCACTATTTGCAATTATTGATATTGCACCAGTTTCTATTTGACCTGTTATTTTACTTTTTGCTACTAAATATAATTTTGTTGTATCTATTGCTACATTTTCCTGTAAATAAACATATATATATGTATCATTCTTTCTGACAAATATTCCACTATCAATTAAATTAGCAAGAATTATTCGTGGTGGTTCTTCATCTAAATAATAAATATATGAATTATTCCAATCAAGCAAATTACTATCACTTAAATTTGATGTTAAAACATTGCCATCAATTGAACTATCTGATGGTTCTTCTGAACTTCCATTTATATTATCACGACCTGAAATATAAAATCTTGCGATTGTATTTGAACCAATATTAGCAAGCGGTAAAATTGCTGATGCATAATAATATGGTGTATCATAAACAATTGTCATTGGCACTGTATCAAAAATATTAAATATAAATGAATTTGGATTATTATTAAAGCCAAAATGAAAATATAAATTTTCAGATGATAAGCCATCATCTTCTAATAACTTGATTGTTATAATAATATTATTTCTACTTACTGGTGAATAATTTGGCGGCGTATTATATAATTCAATTATTATTGGTCCTGCTGTATCAACATAAACTGTTTTTGTATCTGATGGTAAACTATATTGCGAATCAGAAATATCAAATGCAACTATTGTATATGTATAATAGTAGCCATTTAATAATTTTGAAGCATTCAAATTATTTGTATTATTATCTGACCAATAAATAAATGAATAATCTGGAATTCCAAAAGTTACTGTTTGTGAAATTGTATCAATTACTATTCCTTCATTATATAAAGTATTTATATCAAGATTTGAAAAATAAGTTCCTTCTTTCCTGAAAACTAAATATTTTACTGTGCTTATACCAGTTTGACCTGCATCTGCATCACTTCGCAGTGTTGACCATTTTAAATCAACCTCTCCACCTGCATCATTTATTGCATAAACTAAAATTGGTTTATTATCTGCTATTGGTGCAAATGATTTTTCCGCTATTACTATTTTTAAAGTTATAAAAAATATTATTAGAAAAAAAAATAAATTTTTCACTTCTTTTTTATTTAAGTTTTTCTAAATAGATTTTTGCCCAATAATATAGATGACGATTATTTTCATTATCAGTTGAAATATTTTTTCTTAATAAAGTAAAATATCGTTTTGCTGATTCTTTATCGCCAGTATTATATGCCGCTAATCCTGCTAAATATAGTATTTTTCCATCTGCATTATTATTTTTTACCAATTCATCTACTTCACTTAATAATTGTGAATATTGCTTTGTTTTAAAATATTTATTTAATTTATTAAATTGTGAATTGGAATAATCATAATCATCTTCCATTATCCGACTTCTTTCAGGTTGTGGTTTAGGTTGAATTACTGGTTTTTGAACTGCCTCTTGTGAAGAAGCATCTTCACTTTCTTCACTTTCTTCTGATTCTTCTGATTTTACTTCTTTCACATTCTTTTCTTCTTTTTTTGCTTTAATTGATTTTTGTTCTTCTTTTTTTGCTATTGCTTGACTCGCTGCTGGTTTTACTTCCATCTCTTCTTCTTCTTCACTACTTTGTTCTTCGACTTTTTCCTCTTGTTCTTGTTTTGTTTTTTCTTCTGGCTTTACTTCTTCTTCTTCTTCACTTGGCGCTACTTCATTTTCACCTTCTTTTTTTTCTTCTACTACTTCTTCACTTTCACTTTCACTGCTTTCACTCGTTTGTTCTTCTGTTACTTCCTTTTCTGTTTGTTCACTTTCTTTTGTTTCTGTTTCTTCTTCTGCTTTTTGTACTTGTGCTTGTTGTTGTCTTGCTCTTCTTTGTTGACTTAATTGAATATTTTGTGTAACTTGCACATCACTTCCACCAGTAAATAATGCAATTATGCTATCCATAAAAAATAACACAATAACAATTAAAATAACGCCAATACCAACAATTATTAAAAGTTTTTTATTCATAATTTCACCTCGCTATTTTATTGTTTTTTTAAAATATATAATCACTTTTTGTCAAGAAAAATAAAATAAGTATTGCAATATATTTAGCATAAAAATTTATTTCTAAAAAAGTAATTAACTTAATTTTTTTAATAAAAAAATTTATTAAAATTATCCCCCTAAATATAATTTTGAAATAGTTGGATTTATTTCCTGTATATATATATTTTCAAAATCTAATTTCACTGCTAATTCTACTACTTCTTCATATTCTTTTTTATATAAATATCGATTTATTTCTGGATATTTTTGTGCCTTATATGTTGGATGATATTGTGCCATTAAACTAATTAAAATATTATTTTCAAACTCTTCATATAACCATTTCAAAATATCTTTACTTTCTTCTATTAAACCTGGCATTACTAAATGCCTTAATATTATCCCTTTTTGTGCTATTCCATTTTTAATCTTCACAGGTCCAACACTTTTATACATTATCTTTAAATTTCTTTTTACTGTTTCAACATAATTTGGAGCATTAGAATATTTTATCGCACTTTCATTCTTATAATATTTAAAATCCGCAAGATGTATATCAACTATTCCATCTAATAATTCTAACAATTTTTCACTCTCATAAGTATTTGTATTATTTATAATTGGCACAGATAAATTTGGTATATAAGATAAACCTTCTACAATAGCAGGCCAGTATTGTGTAGGAGAAACTAAATTTATATTATGAACTTTATCTTTTATTAAACTTTCTGCCTCTGCGCAAAACGATATTGGTGTTAATTGAATACCTTCATTCAATTGACTGAATTCATAATTTTGACAAAAGACACAACTCAAATTACAATTTGAAAAAAATATTGTGCCGCTACCTTTTCTACCTGATATGCATGGCTCTTCCCCAAAATGTTTTGTTGCCTTTACATAAAATATATCAGCATAAGTTCGACAATAACCTTTTCTTTGATAACGATTTATTCCACATCTTCGTTCACATAATTCACAATTCTCATATAATTTTTTTAATTCACTTAATCTCATATTTAATTCATTTTTAGATAACATTTTTTCCTCCATAATATTAATTTACTATTATTCATTATCTAAAATCTTTCATATAGACTAAACACACTTTCTTTTTTATTTTTTAATAATATAACAGAAAGAAATGAAGTAATAAAAATAGTTAAAAACATACAAAATAAACCAATAAAAATCATAACCAATTCACTTGCAAATGGTTGAAGATTTATAATTCGTATAAAAGGAAATTTAATTATTTTAAAAAATATTAACATTGTCAAAAATTGACCTGCAAAAATTAAAACATAAGCATTTGCCATTGTGCCAAATATATCTTTTCCTATATTTATTCCGCTCTCAAATAATGTTTTATTATCTATATTATTTGTTGTTGAATAAATCTCATATATAGAACTTGCTATTGTAATTGATGTATCCATAACTATTCCAAGGCAACTTATTATTGCTGAAAAAATAAAGATTAATATTATATTTTCTATTGTTAATGGAATATACATTCTTGACATTAAAAGTAATTCTCGATATAAATCAATAAAAAATTTATCCAGATATAAAAATTTAAAAATAAAAATAAGTAAAATAAAAGAAATAAATAAACTTAAAAAAGCGCCAAAAAAAGCAGATAAAAATATCTTTTTATTTCGTGTAATTAATTTAAATGAAACAAATAAAGAAATTAAAGAAAAGATTATGCCAATAATTACAGGATTATAATTTTTTAAAAATAATGGTAATACAAAAAAGAAAATAATTATAATACAAATTATTATTGACAATAATGCATTGAAACCCTGTTTTTTACCGATTAGCAAGACAAATAATAAAAATATAATAAAAAGAAAAATATAATAATTAAAACGATAATAATCAATTATTCGACAATTTCTTATTGTTTTTTTTTCAACTAATAAATCAACAAGAATTAAATCACCTTTCTTATAATAATTATCATAATTTTTCTGTCCTTCTAAATAATTATAACCTGTTATTATATTGCCTTTAAAATTTGTTGTTAATATTTTTATTTTTAATTCCTGTTTTGTTTTTACTTCTTTTATTATTCTTGCTTCTAAAACAACTCCTCTGGCTGAAATTATTGAAAAACTATATAATTTATTATATAGCAAAAACAAAAAAATAATAAGAAAAATATATTTAATTTTTTTTTGAATAGTAATATGCATTTATTAGCACTCCAATAAAAATAACTAAAATTATTCCAATATTGCATATTAAAATTTCTGAAATAATTATTGCAATTATTTCTTTATTCAGAATATTTTTTAAAGTGTCATTGGAATAAAAAAATAAAATAAATGTTCCAAAATTAGAACCAATAAGAGCAAAAACAATAGTATTTATTTCAGTTGATAATATATCTTTTCCTACATTAAAACCGCTTTTTAATATTTCTTTTAAATTAAAACTTTTTCCATTCGCTATTTCATACATACTTGACGAAATTGAAACTGCTACATCAGATAATATTCCTGTTAATGATAATAATATACCTGCAAATATTATTAAATAATAATTATTATTCATTTGTATTAAAGAAACATTCCGCGAATAATAATCTATTAATTGTATATAATCATCAAAAAAATATTTTAATTCTAATGCTTTAATTAAATAATAACTGATAAAAAAAATGATTGTAAGTGTGATAAAACAACATAAAATTGCAAGTATTGATTTTTTAAAATTAAATGTATTAAAGAAAATTGCAATTATCATTGTTAATAAAACAAATAAATATAATGAAAAAATAATTTTAAAAATATTATTATTATGAATAAAATAATTCAGGAAAACAAATAGCAACAAAATCTCTAAAAAAATACCTATAATTGATAATAGGACTTTTTTTCGCAAAAATAAAATAAGTAAAATAATAAACATAATTAAAATTAAAAATAATCTATCAACACGATAATAATCTATTATATATGCTTCAACAATTTTTTTCTCTTCTTCATTTATTACAATTTTAGCAAGTGCTAAATCGTCTTTGATTAAATTTAGCATTAAATTTTTATTTTCATTTATTACTAAAAACGCATCAATTATATTATCTTTAAATTGTCCCTGTAATATTTTTATTTTTACTTTTTGCTCTTCTACATCTGGTTCATTTAATAATTTTACTTTTACAAAAAAATCAGTATTCTTATTAAAAAATAATAAAGGATGACTTTTTATATCTCCATCAATTGTTAAAGAAAAAATAAAGGAATTTATAAAAATAATAAAAGAAATAAAAATGATAATGGTTTTCATTTTCAATTTAAAATAAATGGTTTTATCTTTATGTTATATTCTTCTTTTTTTAGAATTATTTTAATTTTTATTGTATTAAAATCAAATATTTGATTCTCTTCATTTATATTATTCAATAAAAGATTTTTATCATTGTAAAAAAAATTTATTTCAAATTGTTCAATTTCATTAATATTCAAATAAGTATCATTATCAGTCTTATTAAAAATAACCATATTCTCATCTTCAAATTTTATTTCAAAATTTTTTAACAATCCTGCTGGATAAGTTGAATAAAAATTAAGTATATCTTTTCTATTATTTAAACTATCAATATTTTTAGTATATAAAAAAAATTTCCCAGTTTCTTTATTTATATATAAATACTTTAAACTTAAATTAATAAAATTAAGAAAACTATCTATTTTTTTGATTTTTTCTGATTCTTCATTTATATAACTTAATTTTTCTTTTATTAAATCAAATGAAATAAATAAAATACTTGATAATAAAGCGATAATAAAAATAACGATTATTAGTTCACTTAAAGTAAAGGCAGAATTAGTTTTAAAAATAGATGAAAATCTGCTGGAAATAAATTTCTTCATTCTTTATTTTCTTGGGCACTTTCACTTACTTTATTATTCTCTGAATAATTTCTTAAACCATCAAGTAACGAAATTAAAAGGCATTTATTTCTGAAAGTGCATTTCATAAGGCATTTATAAATTCTATTTACTTCTTTTTTTATTTCTTTTCTATATTCTTCTTCACTTATTTCTTCTTTTTTCTTTTTATTAAATTTTATTTCGATTTGGGATGGATATTCACCAATACAAAAAGGTAATTTTAAATTTTTGAATTCTTCTTTATATATATTTAATCCTATTTTTTCTGGTATATCAAATTCTTTTTGATATTCGTCTTTTATTTTCATTTTCTTTTTTTACTCTTCTTATTTAATATTTTTTCCAGTAAACTTTTTAATATTGTAAATTGAATTGGTTTAGCCATAAAATTTATATTTTTAAATCCTGTTTTTTCTTTAAATTTATGATAAATTTCAGTTCCTGATACAAATAAAATTGGTATCTCATTTATTTCTTCACTCTCTTTTATTATATTATATGTTTCTATGCCATCTAATTCTTCCATTATTATATCTAAAATAATTAAATCTGGTAATATACCTTTTTTTCTCATTGTATAAAAACCTTCAAGACCATTCTCTGCTTCATAAGTTTCATATCCTAAACTTATTAAATAATTATTTAATATTTTTCTAAAATCATCATCATCATCAATAATTAAAATTTTTTTCTTTTCCTCCATATAATAATCTCCATTTTAATCAATTATTATTATTTCTTCATCTGTATATGGTTTTATAAAAATATATTTATTCTCAAATTCTTTTCTCTCAACATCATAAAAAATATATTCTGGATTTTTTCTTAAAAAAGAATAAACAAATTCACTTTCTCTGCTTTTTAATTTTTTTGTATTTACTATCCCAATTGCAACTTTATTTTTATTTCTCACTGCTTCTATCACTATTGGATGACTTCCTTTTAATAAATCTTCATTCATCTTTTATTGTTACTTTCTCTATAATAAAATCTTCTTTTGCAATATAACCTGTTAAATCAAATTTCTGTATTTTAATTTTTGCTTCTGTTATTTCTATTATTATTATTATTGTATTTTTACTTAATACTTTTATTATTCGATTATCTTTATCACGCAATATTGTATTTTGTAATAAACGAACATAATCACCAACTGCAAATAATGGTTTTTCTCGCTCTTTTTTTTCTTTGCTATCGGTAATTATTATTTTCTCTTCTTTTACTCTTTTCTCTATTTTTTTTTCTTCTGTCTTTTTTGGTTCAACTTTCTCTGGAACTCGAATTTCTTTCTGTTTATTTTCAATTTCCCCTTTTCTTATTATTTCAAGAATTTGCTCATTTATCTTTAATGCTTCAAAATATTTTCCTTCGCTTTCTAATTTCTCTGCTTTTTCTTTTAATTGCCTTATCTGATTTTCTGATGCGAATAAATTTAATGCTAAAAACAAAACAAAATAACAAAACAATAATCTTGACAATTTTTTAATTATTATTAAAATATTTATTATGAATTTAATTTTAAAATTCATCAAAAAAAAATATCCTGAATTGTATATAAAATTATATAATAAATATCAATTACCAAAAATTATATGGTATATTAAAAATCCACATCCAATAAAATATATAATCTATATTACTATTGTTCTTATAATACTTATATTTTTCTTTGTTCCAAAAACTGGTATCAAAGCACCATTAAGTCCTATAACTATTGAACAAGGTTTTGAAAATCCAAAACCAGCTACAAATGAAAAATTTTAATTTTTTATAAAATTAAAACTTATAATTTAATCTATGTCAAGATTTAATTTAATTATTATGATTCCATCAAATTCTTTTTCTTCTAAATATTTTTCTATATCAATTTTTACTACTTTTCCTTGCTCTTTTGATGAATGAATCAAATATTTGTTTTCTAATAAAAAACCTTCGTGTGATATAAAATGCCCATTTTTTATATTCCTTAATTTTCCAAATGCTATATTTACTAATCCTTCATTTATTAAATTTTTATTTTTTAAAAATTCAAATTTTGATACATAAAATATTTTGACTCTTTTTTTAAAATTAATATCAATTAATCGCGAACCATTATCTCTTTTATTTAATACTAATGAAATTTCATCATATACTTTAAAAATTCTATTTGTAATATTTTTAAAATATTTTGATTTTATTATTCGCTCTTCTGTAAAATGAAATCTATTTTCATAATTTACTTTGTTTTCTTTATAATGAATTTTGATTATATTCTGTTTTGCTTCTTGAATATTATTAGATAAAGCAAGTGCTATTGAAGTCAAAACAAAAGATGTGCAATCAGAATATGCTAATGGGAAAAATGGAATTTCTCCTTCTTTTTCATTTTTAAAAGGGAAATTTTTATATGGAGTGTTTATTCTTAAATTAATTATCTTTTTTAATTTTTCTATTGCTGATTTATTTTGATTCTTCTTTAAATAATCATTTATCTCTTTTCTTAAATATTCAACCATTATTATTATAAACAAATTGAACAAAATTTTTTAATAATTTCAAACCTATATTCTGGCTTTTTTCAGGATGAAATTGTACTGCAAAAATATTTTTATGCCAGATTGTTGAAGGATAAACTACTCCATAATCAGTTGTTGATGCTATTATTTCTTTATCTTCTGGTTCAACATAATATGAATGCACAAAATAAAAATAATCATTATTTATATTTTTCAAAATTGGATTATCTCTTTTAATTATTGAAATTTGATTCCAACCAATTTGTGGAACTGAATAATATGTATCTTCAAATTTTTTTACTTTACCTTTAAATATTGATAATCCTTTGATACCCGGTGTTTCTTCACTTTCTTCAAAAAGTAATTGAATACCAACACATATTCCAAAAAATATTTTGCCTTTTTCTATCTCATCTTTTAATAACTGGACTAAATTCCTCTTTTCTAATTCTTCCATAGCAGCACCAAATGAACTCACGCCAGGTAATACTATTGCTTTTGATTTCCTTATTTTTTCTGGATCATCAGTGAATTCAATTTCATTTGAAAATAATTGAAATGCTTTAATTACACTATTAACATTTCCTATTCCATAATTTACTATTGCTATCATAATACTCCTTTCGTGCTCATTGCTCTTTCTATTTTTGGATTTATTGAAATTGCCATATTTATTGCTTTTGCCATGCATTTAAATATTGCTTCTATTGAATGATGTAAATTTGAACTCTTTAATAAATCAATATGTAAAGTTATTTTTGAATTATCAGTAAATTTCTGTAAAAACTCTTTTAATAATTCAATATCAAAATCACCTGTTTCAAAAGAAGAAAAATTACCTGTTAAAGAAAAATGCGAACGATTACAAATATCAATAGCAACACATGCTAAACTTTCATCCATTGGTAAAATAAAAAATCCATATCGATTTATTTTTTCTTTTGTTCCAAGCGCATGATTAAATGCCTGTCCTAAACATATCCCAATATCTTCAACAGTATGATGAAAATCAATATTTACATCACCTGTTGCAATTATTTCAAGGTCAATAAAACTATGCTTTGAAAATAATTCGAGCATATGATTTAAAAAATGATTTGGTGTTGATATTTTATATTTCCCTGTTCCATCAAGGTTTATTTTTACTCTTATATCTGTTTCATTCGTTTTTCTTGCTATTTCTGCTGCTCGCATATTTTATTATCCTTTAATAAATATTATCTTATCATTCTCAACTTTTGTATTAATTTTATCGCCTGGTTTAAATGTATTCTCAAGTAGTTCCATTGAAAGTGGGTCTTCAATATATTTCTGTATTGCCCTTCTTAATGGTCTTGCTCCATATTTCTCATCATAACCTTTATCAATTAAAAATTGTTTTGCTTCTTCTGATACAATTAAAAACATCTCTTTCTCTTCTATTGTTTTATGGATTTCTCTTAACATTATATCAATTATTTCAATTAAATTTTCTCTGGATAAAGGATGAAAAACAATCGTTTCATCTATTCTATTTAAAAATTCTGGTCTAAAGACTTTTTTAACTTCTGCAAGAACTTTCTTTTTCATATCTTCATAACTTGCTTCTTTATCCATTACTGCAAAACCAAAACTTTTATCCTTCACAATCTCTTTTGCTCCTATATTTGATGTCATAATAATAATTGTATTTTTAAAATTTACTTTATGTCCTAAATTATCACTTAATTGACCTTCATCAAGAACCTGTAAAAGAATATTAAAAATATCAGGATGTGCTTTTTCTATTTCATCAAACAAAACAACTGAATATGGTTTTCTACGCACTTTCTCTGTTAATTCTCCGCCTTCCTGATAACCAACATAACCTGGTGGAGCACCTATTAATCTTGAAACACTGAATTTTTCCATAAATTCTGACATATCAATTCTTATTAATGCTTCTTCGCTGCCAAATAATGTTTCTGCTAATGCTCTTGCTAATTCTGTTTTACCTACACCTGTTGGTCCTAAAAAAATAAACGAACCAATTGGTTTTTTGGCGCTTTTTAAGCCTGTTCTTGAACGTCTTATACATTTTGATATTATTTCTATTGCTTCGTTTTGGGCTATTACTCTTCGATGTAATTCTCTTTCTAAATTTAATAATTTATATGATTCTTTTTCATTTAATTTATTTAGTGGTATTCCAGTCCAATCAGAAATAACTGCTGCTACATCTATATCTGTTATTTTATTTTCTTTATTTGAATTCACCTCTAATTTATTCTTAAAATTTTGTATCTTCTTTAATATTATCTGTTGTTCATCTCGATATTTGGCAGCATTTTCAAAATCCTGTTTTTTTACAGCCATCATTTTTAAATTATCTAATTTCTTCGATTCTTCTTCTAACTTTGCTAACTCATCTGGTAATTCTTGAATACTTATCTTTTTTCTTGCACCTGCTTCATCAAGTAAATCTATTGCTTTATCTGGTAATTTTCTATCTGTTAAATATATACTTGATAATTTAACTGCTGTTTCTATTGCTTCATCACTTATATTTATCTTATGATGCATTTCAAATGATTCACGCAAGCCTTTTAATATTTCTATTGTTTCATCAACTGATGGTTCTTCTATTGTTACTGCCTGAAACCTGCGCATTAATGCTTTATCTTTTTCTATATATTTTCTATATTCATCTATCGTTGTTGCTCCAATAACCTGTATTTCACCTTGCGATAATGGTTGCTTTAACATATGTGCTGCATCAAGTGTCCCTTCTGCACTACCTGCTCCTATTATTGTGTGTATCTCATCAATAAATAACATAATATTTTGTGATTGCTTTGCTTCATCAATTACTGATTTTATGCGCTGCTCAAATTCACCTCTATATTTTGTCCCTGCTAATAATCCTGCTATATCAAGTAATAAAATTTCTTTTTTTCTTAATACAGAAGGAACTCCACCACTTGCAATTCTTTGTGCTAAACCATATACTACTGCTGTTTTACCTACACCCGCTTCTCCAATTATTATTGGGTTATTCTTTGTTTTCCTTAATAATATCTGGCTAAGTGTTGTTATTTCTTTATCTCTTCCTATTATTGGTTCTAATTTTTTTTCTATTGCTTGTTGTGTTAAATTTACTGCAAATCGTTCTAATATTTTTCCCCGTTGCATTGGTTTTTGAACAAATGGATGAAATGGTGTTGAATGAATAAATGGTGGCTCATTTTGATTATTATCATCAAAAGATTCACCTGCACCCATACTCTCTAATTTACTTAATATTTTCTTTAATAAAATTTCTGGTTTTATTTCAAGTGAATTTAATACCCTCGCTGCTATACCTTCACCTTCTTCTAATAATGCAAGTAATATATGTTCTGTGCCTATAAATGGATGTCCCAAATTTTTTGCTGCATTTACTGCTAATTGTAATACACTTTTAGCCCGTGGTGTTAATACTAATTCATTTGGATTTAACTTCTGATTTTTATTACCCGGTAAAATAAAATGATTTAATTCATCTTTTATATCTTTTTCTGTTATATCCATTTCTAATAATACTTCATAAGCCACGCCTTCTCTTAATTTCAATAAACCCAATAATAAATGTTCTGTTCCAACAGCATTATGCCCGAGTACAACTGCTTCTTCGCGTGCATATTTTAATATTAATTTTGCTCTATTTGTAAAATTTTCAAACATTTATATTTCACCTCTTTTTGCTTTGATTACTTCAACTAATAATGGCTAAGCTAATCGCTGTCGTATTATTTGGGCGCGTTCTATATCTCTTGCTTTTGCTTCCATTAATTTTTTTTTCTTTTTTTGCAAATGTGATGGTTGTGTAAATATTAATAATTCATTTAATACAGATGTTTCTATATCTTTTATTAATTTTAAATCAATTCCTAATTTTAATGTTGATAATAATTCTGTTGCTTCTTTTGATGATATTATTCGTGCATTTTTTAATATTCCATAAGCACGAAAAATCTGGTCTTCTAAATCAATTTTTAACTCATTATATAATATTTCTCTTGATTGTAACTCATTCTCTATTATTTTTTTTATTATCTTTTCAAGGTCATCTATTATTGTATTTTCTTCTTTTCCTAATGTCAATTGATTTGATATTTGATAAAAATTCCCAATTACTTCTGTGCCTTCACCATAATAACCACGCACAGCAATTCCTATATTCGCCAAACTTTTTAATACTTGATTTATATGTTTTGATAATACTAAACCTGGTAAATGAACTAAAACTGATGCACGAAGTCCTGTTCCTACATTTGTTGGACAGGAAGTTAAATATCCATATTCTGATGAAAAGGCATACTGCATCTCTTTTTCTATTGCATCATCTAATTCATTTATTATTTTCCAGCATTTTTTTAATTGCAAACCTGATGTTAATACCTGTAATCTTAAATGGTCTTCTTCATTCACCAATATACTTACTTCTTCTTCTTCATTTACTATTACCATGCCATCAGGTTTTTCTAACATATCGTGACTCATCAAATGTCGTTCAATTAAAATGTGTTTATCTATCTCTTCTATTTCATTTAATTTAATCACAAATAAATCTTTAAATGATTTAATTTTTTTTATCTTTGTTTCTACTAAATTTTTTATATTATTTAACTCTTCTTTTGTGGCTTGATTTGGAAATGGAAAATTTGCTAAATTACGTGCTAATCTTATTCTACTACTTATTACTATATCTGAATATGGTCCTTTTCCATCTAGCCATTTTTCCGGTGTTTTAATTAATTCTTCAATTATATTCATTTTCTTCTACTTCTCCTGATGTTAATATTTTTATTTTATCACGCAATCGCGCTGCTTCTTCATAAGCTTCATTTTTTACTGCTTCCATTAATTTTTCTTTTAATTCCTTGATTTCAAGATATTTATCTTTCGTTTTTGATGATATATTTAATGGCACTTTTCCTGTATGCTGTATGCTTCCCTGTAATCTCTTCAATAATGGTGCTATATGTTCTCTAAATGTTTCATAACATTTTGCACAACCAAATTTTCCTCGACTCCTGAATTCTAAAAAAGTCATATTACAAAATTGGCATTTTAATTTTTCATACGAAGGAACTTCTTCCTCACCTTTATTATTTATTTTATCAGGTATTAAACTTGTGAATAAATCAGCCATATTTAATGAACTTTTTATCTTTTCTGTTTCTATTCCTTTTTCTTTTGCACATTTCTCACAAACATGTATTTCTTTGATTTTATTATTTATTATTTCTGTCAAATGGATTGTTGCTATTTCTTTTTTACAAATATTACATTTCATATTTATCACTTCCTTACTATTAAATTTTTTGATTCTACTTATTTCTTATTTTTACTTTTCTACTTATATACTGGATAACTATGTTTTTTTACATATTCCTTAAAATTTGCAATTATTTGTTTGGTAAATTTTCCCGGCTTTCCATTTCCTATCTGACGGGCATCAATTTCTACAATTGGAACTACTTCAGCCGCTGTGCCTGTTAAAAATACTTCTTCAGCTGTATATAATTCATATAATGTGAATGGTTTTTCTATTACATCTATACCACCATTATGCAAAATATTTATTATTGAATTTCTCGTTATACCTTCAAGTGCACCTAAATATGTTGGTGGTGTATATATCTTATTTTTCTTTAAATAAAAAATATTATCACCCGTGCATTCTGCAACATATCCTTCTGTATTTAACATTATTGCTTCTAAACATCCTGCATTTGTTGCTTCTATTTTTGCTATTATATTATTCAAGTAATTTAATGATTTTATTCGCGGGCTTAATACATCTGGTCTATTCCGCCGCGTTGAAACTGTCATTATTTTTAATCCCTTTTCATAAAATTCAGGTGGATATAATGTTATTGTTGCTGCTATTATAAATATTGTTGGTTTTGGACATTTTCGTGGGTCAAGCCCTAAATCACCTTTACCTCGTGTTATTACTGTTCGTATATATCCATCTTTTATTTTATTTCTACGAACCGCTTCACAATGTAATTCTATCATTTCATTAAATGGAATTTCTATTTTTAAATTTATTGCTTTTGCTGAATCATATAACCTTTCTAAATGTGCTTCTAATTCAAATATTCCATTATCATATACTCTAATTCCTTCAAACACACCATCGCCATATAATAATCCATGATCAAATACTGATATTTTTGCTTCACTTTCATCTACAAATTTTCCATCAATATAAATTTGAAGTCCCATAATTTCTTCTCCTTTATTTTTTTCTTTTATTTTATATTGAAATATTTTTTCTGTCAATATTAATTATTCTCATTTATCTGGTAATAAAAATTTATTTGCATTATTTTCTATATTTCAAATACTTTTTCACTTATTCAAAAAGAAAAAGATTGAAAAGATTTTTTAAATATTTAATAACTTAACATAAATTTTTTTTCTAAAAATAAATCAGAACTAATCAATTCAAAATACAAATAATAAATAAAAGTCTACTCTTTTAAAGTCTTAAAAAATGTTCTATATTTTTATAAAATTTCGAAATTATATAATTTTTTTTTATTTTCGGGAAGTTTCCAGACATGGTATACCCTTTTCTTAAGAATATATTATTAAAAATAAAATCTAAGTCAAGAGGAAAAAAACAAAAGAAAGAAAGGTAATCAAAATCAGGAAGCCATTGCTTAATTAAAGTAACAGGTT
>Ga0209409_1000199_pt1 | contig 65013 bp, 63 predicted proteins | sample AD_JPNMR1_MetaG_FD_184424 | JGI IMG/M metagenome (GOLD analysis project Ga0209409, IMG submission 184424) | Active sludge microbial communities of municipal wastewater-treating anaerobic digesters from Japan - AD_JPNMR1_MetaG (SPAdes) (version 2) | ecosystem: Engineered > Bioreactor > Anaerobic... | reverse complement strand
GCGAGATCATCAGTATTGCTGCCTTCTGTTTTCCAGTCAACTCTTGTGAACGCGCCACAGTATCACTCCATCTTATTTACCAAAATTTCATTTTACTAGTATTCTTCAGAAAGCCATGATTTCAATAATGCAGCCACTTCGTCAGGTTTTTCCAGCGCAATCTTCTCCAAAGTATTCAGCTTATCAATCCGATTCTTCTCTTCCTGCGTTAATTCTAACCCAGCTGCTTGTTCTTGTTGGACATTACCATCAATCAGTTGATCGATTCTAGTCCCGGCAATAGTTGCCGGTTCAGCATTATTAACAACAAAGATCTTCTTCAACATCCACAACAGAGCTACTAAAAATAATCCCAACATTAGATACTGAATAACCGTCTGCCACGAAATTGCTATTTCTGATTTCTGACCACTCGAAGCTGTTGGCTTAGTAAACTCAATTGTTTCAACTGTCAGTTGATCACCCCGGTTTTCTGACAATCCTACCGCAGCTCCAACCGTATTGGCTACTTTTTGGCGGATATCATCAGGCAGATTGCCGTCCACCCAGACACCGACCGCTAATCTTCTTACTTTACCAGGGGCACTAATCCGAAATTCTTCTACTTTACTGATCTCATAATTAACAATTCGTTCTTCTTTTTCAGCCCGGTACCTGTTTCCCTGGTCATCATCAGCTTTATATTGGGTAATATTCGTATCCGTACCAGGGACTCCATAACCGTCGCCACCGGCACCTTCGTATTTTTCACTGCGTTCCTGTTCACTGCGGGGAACACCGACATCACCATATTTCTCACTTTTGATCTCCTGATAGTCCAAATCCAGTTCGGCGTTAACTCTTACTACCGACTTATTGAAACCAAAGACCTTGGCTAACATAGTTTCAATTCGTTTCTCTAATTGGGACTCATATTCAGTTTGAGCAGCAAAAAGCTCGGTAGCTGATCCCATTCCAAATTTTTTCCCCCGTTTGGAACGCAACATTGCAGTTAAATCATTGGCATAGTTATCGACAATCGTTACATTTTCCGGCTTGATTCCGCAACTGGCGGCCAACAGATTGGCAATTGCCTCAACCTGCGATTGTGATAAGACTCCCTGCGACCGTAACTGAAGTTGCACCGAAGCGGTACCCTCCGGTTTATCATCACTAAAGAGGTAATCTCCGGGATCAGGAATATTCAATAAAATCTTGGCATCAACAATCCCATCAAGCCGTTGCAAGGTACGGGTCAGTTCGCCGGCAATGGCGCGTTGCCGGTTGATCTGATTGCTAAAATCAGTAGCGCTGAATGAACTTTGATCAAAGATCTCCCATCCCACAACACCGCCATTAGGAATACCTTCCTTCAGTAACGAGGCTCGTACTGAAACAGCATTGGGAACCTCGATACCACCACCAGCGGTAGTGCGATATGGCACTTTCAGCTCTTCCAATTTTACAATAATTTCACTCCGATCCTGCTCGGACAACCGCGCGTACAGCAACTCATACTTCGGAGTACCAATCCGGACTGCCATCAAGATAATTGTAACAATAACTAACAGTAGAACCACCGCAGCAAATATTCGCCGGGTGGTATCCATTTGATTCCATAAATTCTTAACTTGAGCGACTAATTCATTCAAGGGTTAGCCTCCAAAATGAAGGTAGAATATTATAATTAAGAATGATCAGAATTGAGTTCGCATAATTTCCTGGTACGCTTCAACTACTTTATTACGAACCTGAATTGTCAGTTGCAACGCTAAAGTTGCCTTTTCAGAAATAACTGTTGCCTGATGCAAATATTCCAATTGGCCGGATGCCAACTTGTCATTCAGCTCGGCTGATTGAAGCTGAAGTTCGTTAACATCATTAAGGACCCTGCCAAGTACTTTCTCAAACGACTCGGTAGTTACTTTGGGCTCGGTTTTATTATTTAAAAAACTCTCTGGTCTAGTTAATGATACTGGGATTACCGAACGTACATCCATTAACAGTTACCTCCTATGCCCGTCCAAGTTCAAGGGCTGCCCGAAACATGTCTTTTGCCGCATTAAAAGCGGTAATATTGGCCTCATATGCCCTACTGGCTCCAATCAGATCGACCATTTCAGTTACCACATTAATATCGGGATAAGCAACATAACCGGCTTCATTAGCATCAGGATGTGACGGATCATACACTATTTGGGGAGGACGATTGTCATTTCTGATCCCGACCACTTTAACTCCGGCATAATTTCTGACAACCTGACCCGCCGCATTAATTTTATCTTCTAATACTGTTGCAAAGATCGGGACTTGACGCCGGTATGGACCACCTTCCTCAGTTCTGGTTGTCCGTGCATTTGCAATATTATTAGAGATTAGATCCATTCGCAGCCTTTCAGCCGTTAAAGCGCTTGCACTAATATCAAAATTACGAAACAAGTTCATCATCAAACTCTCCCTTCAATAGCCATCTTCAAGCGCGACATCTGCCGTTTCCATGATGAAGTTAACGCTTGATAAAACATTGAATTTTCTGCAATTTTGACCATTTCATATTCGACATCAACATTATTGCCATCCATTCTGGATGTTGTACCTGCTTCTGTCATAATTGGAGGATTGTTAATTCCTGTAGGATATCCAGCTAAATGCCGAGGATGGGTCTTAGTCAAAGGAAGAGTTGTCTGATTGACATTTTCATCTAAAATTGCTGCAAAATTAAGGTCAACACGTTTATAATTAGGCGTATTTACATTGGCAATATTATGCGATAATAATTGACCCCGTAATGCCGAATAGTCCATTGCTTTTTCCAATTTTAAACTGGTTCGACTATTCAATAGGTTGTGCCACATATGTACCTCACCTCATCCGATTAAATCCTCAACCAAACAAGCATCTAATTGTATAATCGGAAAAACTTTTAAAAAAGTTTAGATGATAGGTATTTTTTCTTTTTGGAAAAAAACGATCCATTCTCAGCAATAGATGACATAAGTGGCAAGCTTTATAAAAAATTCGTCGTAACAATTAAAATTCCTGCAAATAGCAAAAAAATAAGCAAGATTAATCCTGTCATAAAAAAAGAAGATCGGTAGATCTTCTCTAAAAAAATCACGTTCTGTTGATTTGCAGCTCCAAATTTAAAACTTGATAATCACTTGCATTATCAATGGATCCTTGGTCAATAAGCTCACCTTGAAGTTCTCCTAAAGTTTTTAATTCAGTCAAAAAACTATTTAGGTTAACTTTAGGAATTTTAATCCTTATCCGTACTATATTCACATCATGGTCGTTTTGACCCAATATCTCCCCTTTAAAAACAGTAACTTGTTTTGCAATTGAATTGCTTAAAAATTGTAACCGACCTGCTGCAACTTCTGACTCGCCAGACAGTGACTCTTCCATTATTTCAGCTTCAGGCTCTGGTTGCTTAATTCTCCTATTTATCAAGGGCAGCGGATGTTTGGCTTGGGATTCAAGTGCATTATTGGCAACTGCCTCAGTGCCAACTACTAATCTGTATGTTAACTCATTCTGAACTTTATTGGTATCAATAGTTAAAGCCGGTTTTGGAACTGTTTTGGGTTTTGAACTCTCCGCAGTTGGTGACAAGCTTACATTTGGTGCAGACTCCACCGCTTGTTCAGAAGCATCCTGATTAAGATCGGTAATCGTTTCTAACGGTTGCGGACTCTGTTTTTCTAATGATGATAAACGTTGCTGGTTATTTAATAACAAGATTAAACATAAAACCAGTGTTAATACCCCTGCCCCTTTTAGAATAAACTGCTTTGATAGCAAAAAGTATTGAACAAGTATTGATCTCTGCTTTTCCAACCGTCCATGCACCTTATTTAAAAACCCGGCTGGGGCTGTCGGCGCTTCAATATCTGCTATACTCTGCAAATAGACCTGCATGAACCGGCAGTAAGAATGGCATTGTTCACACTCATTAATATGACGGCTAATATTTTGCTTGGCAACACTATCGATCTGATCTTTAATATAGTCAACGACCAACGCTTGGCATTCACTACACTTTAACTTACTCAATCAATCACCCCCTCAAGCTTACTGCGGAGCTTTTCTCGTGCTCTGGCAAGCTTTGATTTGACGGTTCCCATTTTATAACCGGTGATTGCAACCAATTCGGTATAGGTCTTACCTTCAAAATCAAATAAAACAATTAACGTCTTTTGATCGAGTGGTAAAGACTGAATTGCTTCACAGATCGCTCGCGTCACTTCCTGACGTTCAAAAGCCTGCGCCGGACTGTCAATATTGCTTTTTAATTCCGGTAAATAAGCATTTTCAATCCCAGCTTCAGGTTTATCAAGCCAGTAATAAAGCTTTCGCAACCGGAATTCCAACGAATTATTCTTATTTTTGCATGTATTTACTACAACCCGGTAAAGCCAGGTTGAAAATTTTGCCTCAAATTTAAAACTTTTTAAGTTATGATATACTTTAATAAATACTTCTTGGGCGCAATCCTCCGCATCATGACTGTTTCCCAAGATTTGCAGGCACAACCGGTATACCGGATCTTGATACTTCAAAACAAGTTCATCAAAAGACCTGATATCTCCAGCGATAAAACGGCTGATCAGTTGCCGGTCATCATCAGAATCATTAAGTTGTTTTTTGATGATACTTTCGTTCATTTAGACAATCCTTTTTTCAAAATGTTCCATTGTGAATATTGTTTTCAACGAAAAATATTTTGGAATGTTTCTAAAAAGACGTTAATAGAATTTAGTTATAATAGCAACTTTAGCCAATCATCCAAAAAAACAGTAGTTTCTCAAGTAACTACTGTTTTTCGTTTCCAGTATTTTAATTGTCTTACTCGTTCTTATCCTTCTTCTTACCAAAGATCCGCCGGAAGATATTTTTAAGCCCGCCTTTTTTCTGGCCTTCGTTCTCTTCATTAGGGCTACTTTCTTTCGGACGTTCATTTTCTTTGATTAATTGCGGAACACAAGTCGTACAAGTTTCAGTTGGTACATCTTTAGAAATCATCGAGCGTTGAACCTGACGACAATGTAGCCCTGGTAATTTCCCGGTAACACTACATACTTTTAGGTCTACCAGAAGATGTTCTTCACATTCATCAACTGGCTCCGTACCTTTAATAAAAAGTTCCGATCTGGTTGGACAACCCTTCACCGGAAGCATCCCTGACTCGGTACAGATCATCGCGCTGGTCAGGTTAGCCGGTTTCCGAAATTGCTTCACCGGTTTTCCCTTAAAAGCTGCAGCCATGAAATCAGCCCAAATCGGCGCAGCGACCCGGTTCGCTGCGCTTGGCAAAGTCCGTTCATTCTGGTCATAACCTACATAAACCCCGGCGACCAGATCCGGAGTGTATCCTACAAACCAGGCATCACGGTTTTTATTTGTAGTCCCGGTCTTTCCGGCAGCAGGGCGATTGATCTTGTGACCAACATTAGCAGCGGTACCGCCACTGCGAAGTACTCCTCTTAATGCATCAGTGACCAGAAAAGCTACTTTGGAATCTAGTACCCGGACACCTTCCTGTGGTTGATTATCATATAATACATTACCATAACTGTCTAAGATTCGTCTGATCACTCGCGGTTCGTAGGCTATCCCTCCATTAGCAAATGGAACGTATGCAGTAACCAGTTCCACCGGAGTTACCTCACTGGTCCCTAAGGCCAACGACAAGTTAGCTTGTAAATCTGATTTAATCCCCAATTTTTCAGCCAAAGCAACCACATTGCCGGCTCCAACCTGCTCGATCAATCGAACTGCAACCACATTACTGGAACGTGCTAAAGCGTCCCGCAATGTAATCTTACCCTCAACATCCTTCTTCCGACCATCGGTCGGGCAATAGCGTCGGCCATTAACAATATAAGTCTTTGGTTCTAACTCAAAAGCACTGGCTAATGAGAAACTTCCTTTTAAGGCAGTTGCATATAAAATTGGTTTGAAAGCGGAACCTGGTTGCCGTTTAGCTTGAAACGCCCGGTTAAACTGTGACTTTGCAAAATCAGTTCCCCCAATCAACGCCCGAATCTCTCCGTTAGAAGGATCAATTGCTACAAATGCTCCCTGTGGATGATAGGGAATTCCGTCTTTAACCCGAACCAGCTTTGACAAGCCCTGCTCAAAAGCATCATTCGCCGCTTTCTGCAGCTCTAAATCAATCGTCGATTCGATTCGCCACCCGGCAGTAAGCATCATTTCCGGATCCTCGGGAAAAATGGTAGCAATCTCGCGCTTAATCAAATCCATAAAATAAGGTGCTGTCTTATAGGTTTTAAGTCCGGGTAAATTCAGCTCTTGTTTCGAATAGATTTCATACTGTTCTTCAGTTATGTACTTACATTCCACCATTCGCCTTAAGGTTTGCTTCAAACGCTCGCGGGCCGCTTTCGGGTTTTTATATGGTGAATAATGAGCCGGCCAACGCGGCAATCCCGCAAGCAATGCCATCTCGGCCTCATTTAACTCCGATAATTCTTTATCAAAATAGATGTCAGCAGCTACTTTCACACCATACGCGGCATGACCGAAACAGATTTGATTTAAGTAGAGTTCGAAGATCTCATCTTTGGTAAGACGCATCTCCAATTTAATGGTATAATACAGCTCACGTAATTTACGTGACAATTTCCGTTCATTCGATAAGTAGACATTCTTGGCTAATTGTTGGGTGATGGTGCTGCCACCCTGTTCAATCCGTCCGTGGATCAGATTATGCCATGCCGCTTTGAAAATTCGTCCGAAATTAACACCATTATGTTCATAGAACCGGTGGTCCTCCAACGCTAAAAATGCTTGTTTTAAGAATAAAGGCACCTCTTCCAACTCAACCGGACGACGGTTTTCATCATAAAAGGTCGCCACCAGATTATTATTGATATCATAAACTTCACTTGCCGCGAGGACCGGTGGTGTTGGTAACGGTGTTAATAAACAAACCAGATAAAAAGCAACGATTGACAAGATTATTAATCCGCCTAAATAGATAAAAACCCATCTAAACTTAATTTTGGTAAAAATCCGTTTCCAAAATTCCCAGACTGGATTTACCTTTTTAATTGGTTGAGTTGCTTGGTCGACTCGATTCAGTTGTTCCATGATCCGTTCTTAACGCTCCTTTATCCCTGTCAAATTCTGTTTCAAAATAGCTCCTTCTAAACATCAACTATAGCATTATTTGATATTTTTGGGTATATTTTTTAAGAATTTTAATTTTAAAACTTTTTTGTAGTAACTCTAAACAATTATGCATCTACTGAAATATTTAGTTTATTTTTTATTGTTATTATCAATTTATCATTATCCATTTCGACTGTCAAGTCTATTTTTATATTCTCCAGAATCGTTATTTTAGTATATAATAGAGATCTAAATTAAAAATTTAATTGGAGTCGTTATGAATTCTGTAATCGAGTCAGACAACCTAATAATCCGCAGGACCGAACAGACCGATATCGGTTTTGTGACAGAAGCCGAAAACCATCCCGAAAACAGTATGTTTGTCAGTCAATGGACTGAAAAGGAACATTTACAAGCGCTTCAGGATGAAGCTGTCCTTCATCTAACAATTGAAACAAAGTTAAATAAGAAAAGAGTCGGATATTTAATTATTGCGGGAATCAACAACCCCAATAAGAATATCGAGTTAAAACGAATCGTTATTGTTGACAAAGGCTTGGGATACGGTAAAGAAACAATCCAGTTAATAAAAAATCTAATCTTTAAGCAATATAACGCACACCGGTTATGGCTCGATGTTAAACTCAATAACATTCGCGCCCGAACACTCTACCAAGCAGCAGGTTTTAAGGAAGAAGGGATCCTGCGGGAATGCCTCTTTAATCAGGCCAATCAGGAATATGAATCATTAGCAATTATGTCAATTTTAAGGTCAGAATACTTCCAAGTCGAAGCGGTAATCTTTGACATGGATGGAGTAATAATTGACAGCGAACCAATCTATTACCAAGTAAATCTTGAGATCTTCAACCAACTGGGAATAAATCTTACTGAAACCGAGTATCAAAAATACGTTGGAATTACTGATACCGATATGTGGAACCAGTTAAAAGCAACCTACCAATTACCACAGACAATTCAACAATTATTAGAGTTTCAAGTACGGCAAAACCGGGAGTTGCTTAGTACTTATCCATTTGAGCCTATTTCCGGTGTTGTCCAGTTGCTTAACCGACTGAAACACAACCGGATCAAAATCGGGCTTGCTTCATCATCACCACTTCACCTGATTGAAACAGTCTTAGAAAAATGCAACATTCGCAATTATTTTGATGTAATCGTCAGCAGTGAACAGGTAGCTAATGGCAAACCCGCTCCGGATATTTATTTACTGGCAGCGAAACAACTGGCTGTTAATCCTGGCAGATGCTGGGCAATCGAAGATTCAACCAACGGTGTAAAAGCCGCCAAAGCAGCCGGAATGTCCTGTATCGGTTACGTTAATCCTAATTCATACAATCAAGATCTAAAACTCGCTGATCAAGTTGTTGAACATTTTGACCAGATAATTTTTTGATCAAATTCAAAAACAACCAAACTTTAACAAAAAGGAGCGTCAATCTTTGAAACTATTCAATAAATTGGAACGAAAGTTAAGTAAATTTGCGATCAAAAATTTGATGACTTACATCATTGCATTTAACATCTTAGTCTTTATCTTGGAGTTTCTTTTTCCTCAAACGTTTGATATTTATAACCTATGTTTGGTCCCTGAATTGGTACTCAAAGGTGAACTCTGGCGGTTAATCACCTTTATCTTTATCCCGCCCAGTTCACACCCACTTTTTATTATATTTGCGTTTTACTTTTATTATATGATCGGAATCACTCTCGAACAAGAATGGGGTACCTTCCGGTTTAATTTATTTTACTTTTTAGGAACTGCTGTAACGGCAATCGCCGCGTTATTGACCGGCAATATTGCCACTTCATTTTACCTAAATCTCTCACTGTTTTTGGCATTTGCCACCCTCTATCCGAATTTCGAAATCCTGATCTTTTTCATAATTCCGGTAAAGATCAAGTATCTTGCAATGATCAATTGGATTTTCTTTGGATATATTATTTTATTCAGTCCTTCGATCCCCCAAAAAATATTTGTAGCAGCTTCACTCACCAATTACTTTGTATTTTTTGGCAAAGATCTCTTATTAGCTATTAAACAACGCCGCACCGTATACAAAAAGCGGCAGCATTTCTATGGACAATTAACCAAGGAATCTGAAAAACCGTTTCATAAGTGTACCATCTGTGGTATCACCGAAAAAGACAACCCGAAGCTTGATTTCCGCTATTGTTCAAAATGCGCCGGTGATCACGAATACTGTATGGAACACTTAAACAGTCATGAACACATCACAAATGATATTTCGAACCAATGAGCGTTCAGCCATTATCATAATTGATCAACAATTAAGGAGGCCAGAATGAAATATACCGAAGCAGCAATTGGCAGAGTTTTTATTTTTCGATTAGAACACGGCGATCGAATACCCAATGTCATTGAAAAATTTGCAACCGATCACAATATCAATATGGCTTCAGTCTTATTTTTAGGTGGAGCTGACACTGGCAGCAAAATTGTTGTCGGGCCAGCAGACGGTAATTCACCCCACCCGGTGCCAATGGTAACTGCTTTAAAGGGGACCAGTGAAGCCGTCGGAGTCGGAACATTAATCAGAAACGAAAGTAACATTCCGAAGCTTCATTTGCACGCGGCATTTGGACGCGAGGAGCATACCACTTCCGGTTGTACCCGTGAAGGTGTTTTAATCTGGCAGATCGGCGAAGTGATCATTACGGAATTGCTGCCACAGAAGCTCACTACCAGAAAGATTAATCCTGCCACTAGTTTTGAATTACTGGAAATTGAGCCTGATTCCAATACAAACTAGCATTAATCAGCTAGTTTTTTTTATTTGATTACTAATGTTTTAAGTTTCACTCTCGATTTTAACTTAATTACCAATCAATATCGATTTTCCACTGAAGCCACAATGCTCATAAAAGGATTTGGCACCATTCTCCCATAAATCGGTAGCTACCTCTAACCCCCGACAATGTCGCTCTTTAAGTTTCAACTTTACAAACTCAACCAATGATTTCCCTACACCCCGGCCACGAAATTCTTCAGTAACTATCAACTCTTGAATACTGGCGATCTGACCAGAACGATGAAACACATCCAAATAATATAATGTAACAAATCCAATTACTTGTTCTTGAACATCGGCAACAAAAGCTTCCCGGTCTTGTTTTTCAAAAAAACTCTTGAAGATCCTGGCAAAGGTTTCTTCAGAACAATAATTACCCTTACCAATCAATTGGCGATACAAACGATAAATCGAATGATAATCCGTGTTTTGCATTGGACGGATATGTAAGCCAATAGGTAACCGCTTCACCCTCAACACCTCCTCTGTTAATTATGAGCATTTTATTTCCCAGCTAGAACCGTTCTTATATAATATATTATCGTCAATTTGTAATATTTTTGCACTACTTTTTAAAAATGCAATATTTTTAATCTTTACTAGTCTGAATAATATTATATTGGATTTTGACATCAAAAAACGCCCTTTGTTACAAGGGCGTTTTCAACTCTAAAATTTACGGTTATCAATTACTCGTTTTGCCTTACCAATACTCCGTTCAATGCTCTTTGGTTCAACCAATTTTACTTTCACACTGATATTCAATAAAGAGTCAATCTTACGTTTGATCTTTTCGGTTAGGTCCTCAAGATCTCTAAGATTTCCGGTAAAGATATGCTCCGGTACTTCGACTCGGACTTCCAGCGTATCCAGATGACCAACGCGGTCAACTATTAATAGATAGTGGGGTTCGACCTCTTCAATCTCCATTAAGACACTTTCAATCTGCGATGGGAAGACGTTGACCCCCCGAATAATCAGCATATCATCGTTTCGTCCCAAAGTTTTCCGCATCCGGACCATCGTCCTGCCACATTGGCATTTCTCATAATTGAGTGCAGTAATATCACGGGTCCGATATCTAATGATTGGTAGCGCTTCTTTGGTCATTGCCGTCAGTACCAGCTCACCCTCTTCACCTGGGCCTTTGACTTCGCCGGTCTCCGGATCGATAATCTCCGGAATAAAATGATCTTCAGCAATATGCAGCCCTGAACAGTATGTACATTCACCCGAAACTCCGGGGCCCATGACTTCGCTCAAACCATAGTTATCAGTCGCAATAATATTCCAGGCTTTTTCAAGCTCTTTTCGCATATTTTCCGACCAGGGTTCGGCTCCAAATAAACCAACCCGCAGTTTTAAGTCATCCACCATGTTAAGTTCTTGGGCAATCTCAGCCATATATAAAGCATAAGATGGAGTTGCCACTAAAACAGTACTCCCAAAATCCTTCATGATCTTGATTTGCCGTTCCGTATTGCCACTCGAAACCGGAATTACAGTTGCTCCAACCCGTTCCATCCCATAATGAAGTCCAAATCCTCCGGTAAACAAGCCATATCCAAAAGAAATCTGGACAATATCTTCACTGGTCACTCCGGCTGCAGTAATAAAGCGGGATGCCAAATTCGACCATGTTACCAAATCATTTTTGGTATAACCAACCACAGTAGGAATTCCGGTAGTCCCGGATGAGGAATGAATCCGCACAATCTCTTTCATTGGAACTGCGAACATCCCATAAGGATAATTGTCACGCAGATCGTTTTTGACGGTGAAAGGCAGTTTGGCAAGATCCTCCAAGTGTTTGATATCACCGGGTTTTACTCCAACTTCATCAAACTTCCTTCTATAGAAAGGCACTTGATTATAAACCCGTTCAACTACCTTTTGCAACCGTTCCAACTGTAACTTACGTAATTCGTTACGTTCCATGCACTCAAATTGTGGTTCCCAAATCATAACCCATTCTTCTCCTTATAATTTTTATCCGGCCATCTCTTCTAAATCGTCACCAACCTGATCAGTCTCGGACACACCAAAAACCCGTTCCAAATGACCGGTGTCAAACTTCTTTGTAACTAAACTTACTACCGGAACAACCAACATTGGAATAATCATTGCACTTATACTGATTAGTGGGGCGATCTTTTCATCAGGAAAGATCCGGCTACCTACAACCGAAACTACAATTCCGGTTATTAATCCGGCCCAAGCGCCACTTTTAGTAGTGTTCTTCCAAAACAGTCCATAGAGATATGGGGCTAAAAACGCTCCGGAGATCGTCCCCCATGACAAACTCATCAGTTTGATTATTAAATCAGACTTGGAGATCGCCACCCCAATTGAACAGAGAATAAAGATTCCACAAAAGATTCTTAAAATAGTTACTGAATGTTTCTTGTCCAACTTCGGGAAGAAAACTCCCTGGAGCAGGTCAATTGTTAAGGCCGAACTGGCTACCAATACTAATGATGATAAGGTGGACATCGAAGCCGACAATACCAATAATAAGATGATTATTAATAAAAATTCCGGCATCGTCTGTTCAAGTAATTTTGGAATCAAAGCATTAAATTCCGGATTACCAGCTGCATTTAGTGGAACTGCATCAAAGAACAGATGCACGGTTGAGCCGACTAAATAAGCTGCACCGGCAACAATCAACGCAAACAGCGAAGCCACTATTGTCGCCGTTTTAATTACTTGTTCATTTTTAATAGCATAAAATTTCTGGACCATCTGCGGCATTCCCCAAGCTCCCAAGCTGGTCATTAGTACTAAACCCAACATTCCTGACCAGTTCTTCGGGATTACCTGAGTTAAACCAGGATCAATCTTGGAGAGATTGGTCAACCAGCCACTGAAACCACCCACTTCAGGTTGATTAAAGATACAACCGATCATCAGTACCGTTCCAACCAGCATAATCAGGCCTTGAATAAAATCTGTCAGGGCGACTGCAAAGTAACCACCTAAGATCAGATAAACTCCAGTTATTAAAATCATTACAATCAACGAAAGCTGGTAATCGATCTTGAGGACATTTTCAAAGAGGAATCCTAATCCCGTAAACACCGAACCACAGTATGGGATTAGAAAAATGAAGATCAAAGCAGCTGAAACAATCTTGAGCCATTTTGATTGATAACGGGCTTCTAAAAATTCGGGCATTGTCATCGCATCCAAATTGGTGGTCATCGCTCTGGTACGACGTGCCAGTAGCTTCCACGCTAACCAACTGCCAACAATGGTATTGCCAATCGCAATCCACAACGTGGAAATACCATAACCCCATCCTAACTTACCGGCATATCCGATGAAAATAACTGCCGAAAAGTAGGATGTACCATAAGCAAATGCCGAAATCCAAGGACCGACATCTCTCCCGCCTAAAAAGAAGTCTGATGCTGTCTTCGTACGACGCATCGCATAAATACCGATTCCAATCATTACTGCTACAAACGCGAAAATTGCTGCCCAACGAAATAATACCAGACCCACTTTCAACCATCCTCCCGTCATATACCATTCTGCAGATCCCTACCCGTAGTACCATCAACTTCATTCTTGATGACACAAAATCCATCATAAAATTCGACACCTGTATCTCTTTTCCTCTTTTAAAATTATAAATCCAAACACAAAAAAACCTCCCTTAAGGAGGATTATTGTTAATTTATATAATAAATGGTGCGCCCGACAGGAATCGAACCTGTGCACCTGGCTCCGGAGGCCAGTGCTCTATCCCCTGAGCTACGGGCGCAAGACTGCATTAGTATTTTACAATATTCCATTCATTTTGGCAATACCAAGATTAAACCAACCCTGTTAGATGATAGAAAAGCAGAAACTTATTTTGGAGTAAACGCAATAAACTCTTCAACCATCTTTATCTGTCCTTCAGTTACCGGGCTGACGTCATGAAATAACGGGCTATCCCAACCAAGTTTCTTCCATTTATTCTCCGCCAAACTATTATAGGGTAAAATCTCCACTTTCTGAAGATTGGGTAATCCGGAAACAATCCTACGTAACTCTGCTAAAGCATCAGGCTGGTTAGTCCAGCCAGGAATCAAAACATAGCGTAACCAGAGCGGAATCTTTAATTCTGCCAAACTTTCAAGGTTATCCATTACTGCCTCTAACCGACACCGCGAAACTGACTCGGGAGCAAGCGGGTGTTTAATCGAGAACAATACTAAATCAAAATTCTTCGCAACCTTAATAAACTGCTCCCGGGTTCCCCAACCAGAAGTATCTAAAGCAACATGCCATCCTTCGTCACGCGCTTTCTGTGCCAGTTCGATAGTGAAGTCCGGTTGAAATAATGGTTCCCCGCCACTGATTGTCAACCCTTTCGAACTTAAGAAAGGACGAAAACGTTCCAACCGGCGCAATAATTGATCAACCTCAATTACTTCTCCACCATCTCGATCCCAAGAATCAGGATTATGACAGAATAGACAACTAACTGGACAACCCTGTAAAAAGACTACTGAACGTGTTCCGGGGCCATCGACTGTGCTAAAACTCTGGATCTGTTGAATTCTTCCTGAGCCCAAATTAATCACTCCACTGGTGGTCATCAAGCACTTAACCGATCAACCACTGAAACTTTGTCTTACATCCGTTCGTGAATCGTACGTTCAATCACTTCCAACTGTTGTTCCTTACTCAACTTAATAAAGTGGACTGCATAACCGGAAACTCTGATTGTCAAATTAGGATATAATTCCGGATGTTCCATCGCATCAATTAGTGTTTCGCGACTATAGACATTAACATTGATATGATGTCCGCCAGAAGTGAAGTAGCCATCGATCAAACTGATTAAATTTTTAGTCCGTTCGCTTTGATTACTGCCTAAAGCCCTCGGAGTTATTGAAAAAGTATAAGAAATACCGTCACGACAAATATCATAGGGTAACTTAGCTACCGAACGCATCGCGGCAACTACTCCGGTCAGCTCACGACCATGCATTGGGTTGGCTCCCGGTGCAAATGGTTTGCCAGCTTCCCGTCCGTCAGGCGTAGGACCGGTTTTCTTACCATAGACCACATTTGAAGTAATCGTCAGTACCGACATTGTTGGAATCGCATTACGATAAATCGGTTGTTCTGAAAGTGAATTAAAGAAATAACGTAATACTCTTACCGCCAATCCGTCAACCCGATCATCGTCGTTACCAAAGCACGGAAATTGACCATCAATTTGGAATCCAGTGGCAATTCCTCTTTCATCCCGGATCACTTTAACCCGGTTGTATTTAATTGCACTAAGCGAATCAGCGACAACTGATAGACCTGCCACCCCAAACGCCATATGACGGTGCGGTTTGGAATCGATTAAAGCCATCTGGACCCGTTCGTAGTTATATTTATCATGCATATAATGGATGCAATTCATTGTCCGGCTGTACAAGACCGATAACCAGGTCAAGACTTTTTCATAATTGCTCCAAACCTGATCCCATTCCAAATAGTCACCTTGCAATTGAGGTACCTCAACGACCGAATCTCCGGTAAGCTCATCTTTACCACCGTTAATTGCTAATAACAACGCCTTGGCCAGATTGACCCGCGCACCGAAAAACTGCATATCCTTCCCCAATCTGGTAGCTGAAACGCAACAAGAGATGGCGTAATCGTCACCAAAGATCGGCCGCATCAAATCATCATTCTCGAACTGGAGCGAAGAAGTCTCAATTGCCATCTCGGCACAAAAATCCTTAAATGCTTTTGGTAGCCTTGGACTCCATAAAACGGTTAAATTCGGTTCAGGTGAAGTACCTAAATTACGTAATGTCTGTAACCAGCGATAGTCAGTCTTTGTAACCAATGGCCTTCCATCCTCAGCCATTCCTCCTAAAGACTCCGTAATCCAAGTAGGATCACCGGCAAATAACTCATCATATTCAGGAGTACGCAAATGACGCACTAATCTTAGCTTAATCGTCATTTGATCGATCAATTCCTGCGCTTCTGTCTCAGTAATTGTGCCTTCTTCCAGATCCCTTTGGATATAAATATCAAGAAACGGACTGGTATGACCGAATGACATCGCCGCTCCGTTTTGTTCTTTAACGGCACAGAGATAAGCCATATATAACCATTGGACAGCTTCTTTGGCATTTAAAGCGGGACGGGAAATATCACACCCATAAGCTTTCCCCAGTTCCGCCATTCTTTCTAAAGCACGGACCTGGTCAGCAATGTCTTCTCGAAGATGAATCGTCGTATCGTCAATATTATCCAACTCATATAAATCTTTCTTCTTCTGTTCCATCAAATAAGCAGTACCATAGAGAGGGACCCGCCGGTAATCACCAATAAGCCGGCCCCGGCCATATGCATCCGGAAGCCCGGTTATGATTCCAAGACTACGCGCCTGACGCATTGCCGGTGTATAAATCCTAAAGATCGCTTCATTTTGAGTACGTCGATAGCGAGTGAAGATCTTGGCCATCGTTTTATCAGGCTCGACTCCCCTTGCTTTACAGGCAGCTTCGACCATTCGCCACCCACCCCAGGGGTTAACCATTCGCTTTAAAGGTTCATCAGTCTGTAATCCGAAAATTACTTCGTTCTCTTGATCAATATAGCCTGGTGGCCAAGCGGTGATCCCAGCCACTCTTTTGGTGTCAATCTTTAAGACGCCACCGGCTTGCCGTTCTTCTTCCATTAAATCCTGACACTTCTGCCACAACCGCTTAGTCCTTTCGGAAGCTCCTGCCAAAAAAGAGGCGTCTCCATAATATGGTTGATAATTATCCCGGACAAATTCTGCAACATCAATTCTGCTCCGCCATACTTCTCCTTTAAAACTCCGCCATGGATCCATAGTGTTCTCCTCCAATCGCTTCATTTCTTAAAAGGATATGCCTGCTAGCTTCCTTATATAAAACAAAAACCACCCAGGCATATTCTGCCCAGGCGGTCGGCAATTCTTACCCCGTACTCCCCAGTGGTTTAATCCACTTATCCGCCAGTCATACGGTTATCTACTTTGATTATAACCCAAAAAATAAAAGAGTCAAGTCCGACTCAAGGGTTTAAGGAAAAATTAATTATTAGTATAACCAAGATCAATTCTCCTCTTTTTTACTGCCAAAAAATCGGATATAATTAGAATGTTCTAAATGAAATTAGGAGAAAAAAGATGGCTGAACAATCCAAAGTCCGTTATTGGGAAATCGACACCTTACGCGGGATCGCCATTATCATGATGATTATCTATCATGGATTAGTCGATGTTGAGTTAGTATCAGGTATCTACCTGCCACTGACTACGGGCTTCTGGAAGTATTTCCAAACGGTTACGGCTGCTCTGTTTCTGATGATTTCCGGAACATCATTGGTATTAAGCACTTCAAACCTCAAATCTCCCAATGAACTGGTAACCAAATTACTAAAGCGGGGGACAAAAATCTTCTCTTTCGGGATCATCATCACTATCGTCACCAAGATTGCCCTTGGTAACAGCTTTATCATCTTCGGCATTTTACATCTGATGGGATTGGCTACTATTATCGCAATCCCGCTGCTCCGTCTGGAATATACCAATCTTGTCGCCGGAATAGCAATGATCCTGATCGGCAATTACCTTGATCAACAAACATTTCCCTTTTCATACCTGCTGTGGCTCGGTTTTATCCCCCGAGGCTTCAGCAGTTTTGATTATTTCCCTCTTTTACCATGGTTTGGTTATTATCTGATCGGTATCTTTCTTGGCAACAAATTATTTGCCAGCAAAGATAAACCATACCAACTGTTGCCTTCCAAATTATCTAACTTTTCGCTAATCAGATTGTTATCGTTTTTAGGAAAGAACTCTCTGGTAATTTATTTACTCCACCAACCGTTATTACTGGCGATGATCGCTCTATTCTTCTTTATTTTTCCCTTAAACTAATCGAGTTCCACCCAAACCGGATTATCTTTACTTCCAGCCCCGCCACTTACCATTACCCAAATGGCCTTCTCTTTTAATGACAAGGCATCATCCTTACGAATGCAATAGATCTCATTCTTGGTCTTGCTGGTAATATTCGCCGCAAAGAAGATGAGTGTCCCGTCACTTGACCAACTGGGGTGTTCATGACTGTCATACTCTGTATAGCGGTAAGTAATCTGCTCCCATGTGTTTGTATGAGTATTTACAACATAGATCAGATGCGGTTGCCCGGAACCGCTCCATCCTTCTACGGCAAGATGAATCTGATCCGGAGCCCAAGAGGGATTATTCACTTTATAAGGCAAATTAATCATCCGGCTCTGATTTTGTTTGATATCATAGATCCAAAGCCGGTAACTCCCATCAACATAGGCGACTTGACTCCCATCATGGCTGACCACAGGATTTTGACCGGCTGCGATCATCTGTATGCTATTTAAGTTATTGAGATTGCTTAAGAAAACTTCTTTTTTACCATTACGGTTTGACTCAAACACAAGGACATTACTATCCTGTGAAACTGACGGATGATAAGTATTGGCCAGGCTATTACTGATAATTTGATCCTCTTTCGTCGTTAAATTATAACAATATAAATCTTTCTTCCCTTGTTTATCCGAAGTATAGATCAGTTGATTTGGCAATCGAAAGCTTGGTTGGATCTCTGAAGAATTCAAACAACCCAAAATCTTATTTTGTTTCCGGTTTTTTAACTCCAGGCAAAAAATTTCTTGTTTATCGGCCGAATTTTCATTTCGGTTGTAAAGGATCGCGCCTGGTAAGGGTTGACTTTGCATCACTAATACTACCGGATCCTTCTTCCCAACATGCCTAACCGTCAATTCCTTCGGTTGATACCAATCACGTTGTAGTTTGACCTGATACTGACCCGGTGGTAATACTTCAAAGCAAAAACTGCCATTCAAATCACTGACTGTCACTAACCCATTGCCAAAATCAATCGTAACACCGGGAATACCCGCTTGGGTCTGACCATCAACAACTCTTCCGACAAGGTCACCCTGCATTGGTTTTGGCAGATGATCTTTACCGAGGCACCCACCCAAAAATACAGCAATAAGCATATACACTATAATACTTTTATTTAACATCTTTTCCATATATTAGTGTTTCGGTGGATTACTTTAATTTTCCTTTTAAATGAATAATTGTTACTAAATGTTTACATAGATTAAAAAACTGCCTAAACGGCAGTTTTCGGTTTAATAATTCGATGAATAATTACCAGTCCAGTATCATACCAAAAAGTAACCCGGTTCACTTCCTTCAACTCCTTACCTTAACACTTGAATCCTTGTTACTATTATAATACAGTTTACTCCATCACTCCATAAGCTAAATCATAAATCACCGGAATTTTAAATTTCTCACCTTGAAAACATCTGAACGCAAGCAGCAAAGTAAAAATGAACCAGACAATAAGCAATGCTTTGTTAATCAAAACCCCAAAGAACGGAATTATATACAAAAGCCCACCGCCAACCAGATAAAAGACTGTACCGCAAATCCCCAAAAATAAAGCCTGATACCCATGAAACCTTAAGAAACGATCCTTCTTATACATTGTCAGAACCAGCAGAAGACTAAATGGCCAAAACAAATAAGAAAAGGCTGCCAACAACCGGTATTCGTGAGTAATCGTCATCACCAAATCACCTCTCCTAAGCAATTTATTCCAATTACATAGGAAGTATTCCTAACCCTTTTCCCTGCTAATGATCACATAAAAAAGCTGTTGCCTCTGCAACAGCTTTCGCACTTGAGAAAAAATATCAATTATACTTCTTTCAAATAACGCTCAATTGTCGAAATAAAATGTGGGAAAACGACACCCGGTTCTTCAATATCCGGATTCCATTTTTTGACCCATTCCAGCGACAACCAGCCGGTATAACCGATTGCTTTTAGAGCTTTCAAAGCCTCTTTGATTGGGACATCGCCCGTACCAAGAATACAATACTTCAATTGGCCGTGAAGTAACTGTGAGTCTTTAATATGAACATACTTGATTAATTGTCCCAATCGCGCAGTTGTCAGTTGGGGTTCTTCATTAAAGAAACGATATGGATGATGGAGATCCCAAAGAACTCCGACGTTTGGTTCAGCTACTTCCTCAAGTAAATCGGCTAATAACTTACTGTCTGCCAAGTGACCGTTGGTTTCGATTAACACAGTCACCCCTTGTTGCCCGGCTTTTTGACCCAGTAATTTTAGGCCTTCGCTAACCTGCGACTTTGGAAATGGTTTAAATCCAGGCTCCGGGTTGGTATCACCTAAAACTCTTACAAATGGAACTCCCATTTGCGACGCCAAAGTAATATATTCTTCGCCAATTTTGAGCGCTGCTTCAAAATCAGCTTCGTGTAAATAACAAGCAGAGGTTAAGCAAGAGATTGTTAAACCAAGTTCGTTCAGGTGTTTGATTGTAACATTAAGTTGATCACCAACAAGCTGGGGCGCTTTTGGTAAATACATCTGATGTTCAATTCCTCGTAATTCGATCCCGTCATAACCTAAATCTTTAGCCGTTGCTACAGTCTCGTTCCAACTCCAGTCAGGACATCCCAATGTTGAAAAAGCAAGCTTCATACCATCACCTCCGGAAAAATATATGAACTAACACTTGATCGAATTCTTAATTATTCTTTCGGTTTATTAACCTTAAATCTTCAATAGTTTTCGATTTACTATTTATTCAATGATTGTTCCAAAGTTGCCTGGACTTTCATTGGTAAACCAAACAGGTTAATAAAGCCTTCGGCATCCTTTTGATTGTAAACTTCATCAGCTCCAAATGTTGCCAAATTCTCTTGATAAAGTGAATAACGGGATTTACGTCCAACAGCCTGAACACTGCCTTTATATAATTTGACTTTAACCGAACCGGTAACCCGTTCCTGCGTCTTATCAATAAAAGCATCAAGCGCTGCTTTCAATGGAGTAAACCATTGACCGTTATAGACCAGTTCAGCATACCGGCCGCCAATCATTTGTTTATAGTGTAAAGTGTCACGGTCAAGGCAAATTGTCTCCAAAGCATGATGTGCTTCATAAAGAATCGTACCACCCGGAGTTTCATAAACACCACGTGACTTCATCCCGACCAGACGGTTCTCGACAATATCAACCCGCCCGATACCATGTTTTCCACCTAATTCATTGAGCTTAAAGATTAAGGCCACCGGATCATAACCCTGACCATTTATCGCTACCGGAACACCTTTTTCAAAATCAATGGTGATAATTTCAGCCTGATCTGGTGCTTTTTCCGGGGAAACAGTATAGATAAACATATCATCATTATACTCATTCCAGGGTTCTTCTAAGATACCACCCTCGTAACTAATATGCCATAAATTACGATCCATGGAGTAAGGCTTTGCCTTAGTAACCGGTACCGGGATACCACGTTTTTCAGCATAGTCAATTGCTTCCTCACGTGATTTAATGTTCCATTCACGCCAAGGAGCAATGATCTTCAGATCCGGCTTTAATGCTTTAAAAGTTAACTCGAATCGGACCTGATCATTACCTTTTCCGGTTGCGCCATGAGCTACTGCGTCAGCACCCTCTTTGATGGCAATCTCGACATGACGTTTGGCAATAACCGGCCGCGCCACCGAAGTCCCCATCAAATACTTACCTTCATAAATCGCTCCTGATTTCAGCATTGGATAAATGAAATCAGTAACAAATTCATGTTTTAAATCTTCGATATAGATCTTGCTGGCACCGGTTTTAATCGCTTTTTCTTTTAACGGTTCCAACTCTTCGCCTTGACCGACATCAGCCGCATAAGCAATAACTTCGCAACCATCATAGTTCTCTTTGAGCCAGGGGATAATTATTGATGTGTCTAAACCACCCGAATAAGCTAAAACTACTTTCTTGACACGTTGTTCCAATTTAATTCCTCCCAATCTTGATTATTATATTGTGTTAAGTAATAATTAATTATCATACCAAAAAAGCGTTGGCTTTAAAACTTAGCCAAGACATTCTTCATAATCTGCAAACCGGCTTCTAAATCATCCTCAGTAATATTTAAAGCCGGAAGGATTCTTAAAGCGGTTTCAGTCACTGCATTAACGATCAATCCCGCTTCAAGGCAAGCTAGCATCACTTGTTTACTGGGAATCGTCAGCTCAAGGGCTAACATTAACCCTAACCCACGACTGCTCTTAATAACCGGCAATTCATTCTTCCAACTCTCCCAAGTATCTTGAATGTACTTGCCCTTTCGGACTACTTCCGCCATTAAACCTGGTTGTTGCAATAATTTGAGGGTTACCATTCCGGCAGCAAAAGCCATTCCCCCTCCTCCGATCGTAGTACTGTGATCTCCAGGGGTAAAAAGGTTCGCTTTCTGATTTACCAACAATGCTCCAAACGGAACTCCACCGCCTAAACTCTTGGCTAACGTTACCACATCAGGTTGAAAACCAAAATGCTCATAAGCAAAGTATTTACCGGTCCGTCCTAACCCAGTCTGAACCTCATCGACAATAAAGAGTAAGTCCTTCTCCTGACAAAGCTTGATCAATCCGGCAATAAACTCCGGAGTTGCAGGTGTGACACCGCCCTCACCTTGTACTAACTCTAACATAATTGCACAGGTCTGATCGGTTACTGCCGCTTCCCAAGCACTAAGGTTATTATACTCGGCATAGACAAAACCAGGGACAACCGGTTGAAAGCTTTCCTGATATTTTGGCTGTCCTGTCGCTGATAATGCTCCTAAAGTACGCCCATGAAAAGACTGTTTTGCTGTAATAATTTCAAATTTTCCACCCAGCTTGGTCTTGCCATATTTACGTGCTAATTTGATTGCCGCTTCATTGGCTTCAGCACCGCTATTGCAGAAAAAAACCTGTTCATAACCGCTTAACTTGATTAACTCTTCCGCCAATTGCACTTGCTCTTCCAGATAAAAATAATTCGACATATGAAGAATTTTTCCCGCTTGTTCCTGCAAAGCTTTGGTAATCTCCGGATGAGAATGCCCATAATTGGCAACCGAGATTCCGGTTAAAAAATCAATGTATTCCTTGCCATCAGCGTCCCAAACCCGTGAACCAATCCCTTTACTGATGGTTACCGGTAATCTGGCTACGTTATTCATGACCACTTTTTTACCGATTTCAACAAACGTTTGATTATTCATCTCCAGCACTCCTGTATCACAAACTCTGTATCCTATTTTGTTAGACCACCATCGTCCCAATCCCTTTATCAGTAAGGATCTCCAGCAACATCGAATGTAGTTGGCGTCCATCAATGATATGGGTCCTTCTTACTCCGCTTTGTAAGGCTTTGATACATGCTTCGACTTTCGGGATCATTCCACCGTCAATTTTGCCTTCATTGATCATCTGATAAGCACGGTCCACCTTCAAGGCAGAGATTAAACTTGATTTATCATTATAGTCTTCAAAAATACCTTCAACATCAGTAAGCATAATCAATTTCTCTGCCTTTAAGGCAGCTGCCAACTCACCGGCAGCAGTATCAGCATTAATATTGTAACTGACTCCGTCACTACCCACCCCAATTGAGGAGATAACCGGGATGTAACCATTATCAATCAACTCATTTAAGATTGCAGTATTAATATCCGCAACTTCACCGACAAATCCGATATCCGGGATTTCTCCCTGATAATCACTGGGCATGGTCGGGATCGTCTTCCGGGCCAGGATCAGATTGGCATCTTGACCGGATAACCCTACTGCTTTACCACCAATCAGATTAAGCTGACTGACAATCTCCTTATTCAACTTACCGACCAAAACCATCTGGACTATTTCCATTGTTTCGGCATCGGTCACCCGCAATCCTTGTACAAATTGCGATTGCTTCCCGACCCGTTTTAACATCTGATTGATCTCCGGTCCGCCTCCATGGATCAATACCGGGTTAACACCCAAAAATTTTAGCAAGACAACATCTTGCATCACACCTTTTTTGAGTTCTTCATTGATCATCGCGTTCCCGCCGTATTTAATCACAAAGGTCTTCCCATAAAAGGTACGGATATATGGTACTGCTTCAACCAGCACATTAGCCTTGGCAATCAACGATTCCATCTCAAAACACTCCTTTTAATATCAGGTCCGATAACTTCCATTAATCTTCACATAATCATATGAAAAATCACAAGTCCAAACAGTAGCTGCCGCGTTACCTGCTCCTATCTCTAACCGAATGACAATATCATGCTGGGAGAGGATTGTTTTGGCCTTTGCTTCATCAAAGACGATCCCAACACCATTTTGATAGACCAGTAAATCCCCTAAAGCAATACTGACCTGATCCGGATCGAAATCAACTCCCGAATAACCGGCAGCACATAAGATCCGCCCCCAGTTAGCATCTTCACCGAAGAGGGCTGTCTTGACCAGACTGGAAGTAGCAATTGATTTGGCAATAGTGACCGCATCGTGCTCGTTCTTTGCCCCATTAACCTGGATTTCAATAAATTTCGTAGCCCCCTCACCGTCACGGGCTAACATTTTTGCAAGTTCAAGACAGACATACTCTAAGGCCGCCACAAATTGGGAATAGGCTTTATCTACCTGATCAATAATTTTATTCCCGGCCATCCCATTTGCAAGGACAAACAAGGAATCATTAGTACTGGTATCACCATCAACAGTAACCCGGTTGAAAGAAAGGTCACAGGCACGGCTTAAAGCTTTCTGTAACAGTGGTTGTTCAATCGCCACGTCCGTTGTAATAAACCCAAGCATTGTCGCCATATTCGGATGAATCATCCCCGAACCTTTGGCAATACCACCAATAGTAACTATAGTACCTTCCAGTTCGAACTCAACGGCAACTTCTTTCATAAACGTATCTGTAGTCATGATCGCAGTTGCTGCCGCAACACTTCCTTGCTTCGAAAGGATATCTTTATGAACCGAAAGGGCAGTAACTATCTTTTCAACCGGCAACGGTACTCCAATAACACCGGTGGATGCGACTAACACCTGTTCGGCAGCGATATTCAAATAATCTGCTGCTGCCTGACACATTGTAACGGCAATTTCGTCACCAATCGGTCCCACACATGCATTCGCATTACCACTATTAACAATAATCGCTTGCGCTTCACCATTTTGTAGATGTTGCTTAGAGATTGCGATTGGAGCGGCCTGCACTTTATTTTTGGTGAAGACAGCAGCGGCTTTCGCCGGGACTTCCGAAGCAATGATTGCCAAGTCTGGGGTCCCGGTTTTTTTAATTCCGCAAGCAATACCACCTGCTAAATATCCTTTAGGAGCGGTAACTCCTCCAGCGATCTGTTTCATCACTTGATTCCTTCCTTATATCTTAGTTCTCTAAAAATATTATTCAACAATCACGGATATACCGGCCATTGTACTAATCCCATCGTTTCAGGAAGATCGCACATCAGGTTCATATTTTGAACCGCTTGCCCCGATGCCCCTTTTACCATATTGTCAATCACCGAAATCACAATCAACTGATTGGTGCGTTCATCAACCCGGACTCCGAGGTGACAACAGTTAGTTCCTACAACTCCTTTAATATCCGGCAATCCCGGAGCTTTGATTAATTTTACAAACGGCTCTCCCTTATATGTATCCATTATAATTGCTTCTGCCTCACTGGTAGTAATTAATTTCGTGAGGGTCAGATGTAAAGTGCTTAAAATCCCCCGTGCAATTGGTAGTAAATGTGGAGTGAATGAGACTTTAGTCTCCCTGCCGCCAAGAAAGCTTAATTCCTGTTCAATCTCCGGCGTATGACGATGTAACGGCACACCGTAAGCTTTAAAGTTACCGAACAGTTCGGGATAGATATAACCCAACTCCGCTTTCCGTCCGGCACCAGATACTCCTGACTTGGAGTCAGCAATGATCAACGAACTATCGATGACTCCGGCTTTGATAAACGGATAACAGCCTAAAATAATACTGGTTGGATAACAACCTGGATTGCCAACAACCTGTGCATTACGAATCTCTTTACGATAGAGCTCCGGCAATCCATAAGAAGCTGCTTTCGTAAGCTCTGGCTGGCAATGTTGATGTTTATAATAGGTTTCAAAGGTTCGGTAATCGCGGAAACGAAAATCCGAACCTAAATCAATCACTTTTTGACCACGTTCCAGTAACGCCGGAGCCAGATTCATTGCTACACCGTGCGGAACCGCCAGAAATACGACATCACAACCGGCAACCGCATCCGGTGAATCGGAACCACTAAAAGTTGGCCCGTCCCATCCAGTAAAATTAGGGTAGATCTCCTCCAACTTCTTTCCATCATTACTACGTGAGGTAATGGCAGTTATCTCAGCTTCCGGATGTCCAGCTAAAATACGAATTAATTCTCCGCCTGTATATCCGGTTGCACCAATAATACCGATTTTAACCATTTCTTTAGTCTCCTTGATAGTTATTCCTGTTATTGGTTAATATATTTTATAATTATACATAATTATCACGTACAATTCAAGATAAAAATATGTTAATTAATAATATTTTTCTGTTGTTTTGCGAACATTGCATTATTGAATGAATAATGCATATTTATACATTATGTTGTGCGTTTGCTGTTCCCATTCAACCTGTTCAAGCAGTTATTAAAGGATAAACTAAATAAATATTCATTATTTACTTTGTTTAAAAATAAAAACCTGGATCTAATCCAGGCAGTAAGAGGTATTAATACGATAAAGAGGCTTTAAACATTATTAATCTCTGTGGCAGCTTGTTGCATCTGCCGAATCCAGGACGCCCGCACTTCGGGATCGATCAATTGCTTGTTACGCTGATAACGGATCATAAAAAAACCGTCCGGAGCTAACATACTCAATACCAATTCATGATTGATCGGGCCTTCATCCTCATACTGAGTTTCAATAATTGAATATTCTTCAGTTTCAGCAATAATCTCTCCCAATACTAATTCCTGTTCAAGATAAATCCGGTTATGTTCAGCGATCGACTCTGCCGCCATCTCCTCAAAATAGTCAATAGTAAACTTCTCTGTATTTTCATATTTATAAAACTCGTCTTTTGGATAATAACCAATAAATTCACTGTCACGATAAACCTTATATGTTGCTGGTTGATAATTATTCAAATCAAAATGTTTGCTAAACCGTTGCATCTTTTCGAAAAACTGCGCCCGTTCCGGTACAACCGCTTCTGCACCTGGTAAAATCTCACCCTGCTTGTCTAAATAAACAACACTATAAGGCGCATATCTGGTAATCCAGAGCTGACCATCTTCGATACTAACCTCAACATAATAACTAGTCAGATTATTCAGTTTTTCATCCCGTTCATCATCACTGTTAATACAGGTATACAGGTGTTTTCTGGTATATGTAAAAACCACTTCATCTTCAAATAAATCCAGTACTTCCAGATCAATAATTTCAGAGCTAATCTCGTAAATTTGAAACAGCATCTGCAATTGAAAACGATTCAAAAATGACATATTGCGTTGATCAGGATGAAACAACTCCGTCAGTTGCTCTTCATCCTTTTCAACATACGCCTGTTCTAATCGCTTGATAAAATTAGCAATCAGATCTTGGAACATTACTAACCTGTCTGTTGTCATTATCAAAAAACCTCCACTTGATTAATCATTTTTACTTTAGTGTTGGAAAAGACTAATTCACTTCAAAACATATGGCTTGTCAATTGTCCCTTCTCCAGTGACTAATATTTTGGTTGTGTTTAATACCAAAGCAGGACGAACCCCACGTTCATTATAAGCACTATAATGAGTTACAGAATCCGATCGATAACTTGCCAGTACATCAAATGAAGTACCAGCGTTCGGAGTGCGAAACCACCAGTAATCGTATTGTAATTGCCACCCTCGATCAAGTACAAACTCTGAAGCTTCTTCAATCGAAAGTAAAAAGACTTTATCCGTTACATTATTATAATAAGCACTCTGATAATCAGCCACTAAGTCCCGGAGTCTTTTTTTTGCTGCATACTCAAGTAACTTCGTACCACCTTCAGCAGCATCTTTATCCAAAACCGGCAGAATATTCTTGTGTGAAATCGGTTTGATCATCTGGAGTTCTCTTTTATTAAAATTATAGAGAAAACCGGGTTCTTTATCATACGCAGCATTCGATCCGACTGCAGTGGCAATTGGAGCCTGCGAGGTATAATTAACTTTTGCATCAGAACTGTTTAACCACTCGCGCAAACTTGACTTCTCCCAATTATTATTACCCCGCATCTCCCGAATTTGTTCCATCGTATATCGCTGAATGAGATCATCATCGTATTTACAATCATCAGCCTTTCGTTCACCGGATTTCAGCTGGTGGACCACTCCGCTCTCGGCAGCACTGAAAGCTTTTTGACATAGGACTTGATTTGCAAACAACCATAGCCCATTGTGGTCAATATTAATTACCTGCCAAGCGATTGGTTTCCCATTGTAACGACCAAATTGAATATAATCACCAATCTTTAATTCCACCAATTCATCTTCTATTACAACCTTATCATTTGTATCATTATTAATACTTGTCCCAATCTTGTCATCCGCCGAACTTTTTAACAAATCCGGATTCTGTTCCGGTGGTAATTGTCCATTAACTACAGCAGTATCTCTTTTCCCGTCATCACCGGTATTATTTTCTTCAATTACTCCTTGTCCCTCTTTAGTTTCCTCAACTGATCCACTATGATTAAAGACTGATGGTCTTAAAAACAAAAGACTGCATAGAGCTAATATAAGCACTGTTATTGTCGCACCGGCCAGGATCGGCTTCTTATGTGGACCTGACTTTCTTGGTTCTTCTTTTTTAACCTCTTCTCTTCTGTAGTCTTCTATTTTACAAGGTTCTTTCAGTAATTTACTGACGATCGCCACCAGACGTTCAATATGGTGTTCTAAATCAGGTGTAAGCGCGTCCAACCAATGCGTTGAATAGAGAAAGTACTCCATTGACTTGGTGGGAAAAACATTCTCGATCCGAAACGGAATGATGATCACATTCTTATTTACAGCGCGTTCAACTTCACGAAGTACTTGCTGTGAGCGGTTAGCTGCCTCTGAAAAGATTACTACCATCACCTTGCTGACAGAGATCGCATCAACGATCTCTTCACCCCACTCCTTGCCAGGTGTCACGTCTCTCGAGGCAATCCAGCATTTAATATTATTTCTCTCTAAAGCATTACATACTGCAATTGCCGTATTAATATTTTTCGATGAATATGAGATAAAGACATCATGTGCCATTTATAAGCCTCCATATATACAACCCAACTTCATTTATTTCTTAGTTGATTCGTTATTATTATAATGATAATATTGTTTTAGTAAATTGTCAATGCTTTCGTCTTTATAACAATTCTATAGTAGATTGATTAAAAAATCATGACCACCCGTAAAACGGGTGGTTTGCACAAGCCCTATAAGGGCGTGCCACTTGCCAGCGCCTAAATGACGCTGGCTTTTCACTTTGTTCAAGCCATCGAGCACTGATTACTTAACTACATCCCTAAAGGGATCTTGCAACTCTTTCGTTGTAATCTTATCCATCATTTGATCATGTTTTTCCTGTTCTCTAATGTACTTTGCTATTGTCGCTTCATTTAATCCAACTGTACTCACATAATACCCTTCTGCCCAGAATCGGCGATTTCCAAATTTATATTTTAAATTGGAATGCCGGTCAAATATCATCATCGCACTCTTACCTTTCAGATAACCCATTATCTCTGATACGCTATATTTAGGCGGTATTGATAATAGCAAATGTACATGATCTGCCATCATATGCCCTTCTATTATTTCTATCCCTTTCCATTTACACAAGTCTTTTATTATATCCCGTATATCTGCCCTGAGTTTGTTGTATATTATTTTTCTACGATACTTTGGCGTGAATACTATGTGATACTTGCACATCCACTTTGTATGTGCTAAACTTTGGGCCATAGAAACCTCTCCTTTCGTTTGTTTTTTGATGACTTGAACACCATCAATTTTACCGAAAGTTGAGGTTTCTTGCTTAAGCTTTTAATCTCACCCGCATAGCGGGCGGTTTTTTGTTTCAGGTGTTACCACACCTGAAACTTTGCTCAAGCACATAATAAATGGATGAATCATTTCTAATTCATCCACCTGGTAAATTCAAATATAATCAAATCCAAAATAATTATATTAGTTAGGCTACTCCTAATGCCTTCTTAAATTCTTTGGTCAGTAACGGAAGAATCTCCCTCACATCACCGACAATTCCATAAGTTGCAATCTTAAATATCGGTGCATCGGGATTTTTATTGATTGCAATAATGATATCTGATGATTGCATTCCTGCCATATGTTGAATTGCTCCATGAATCCCACAGGCAAAGTAAACCTTTGGACCAACAGTTTTACCGGTTTGACCGACCTGATGCGAGTAAGGAATCCACCCGGCATCAACCGCTGCCCGCGATGCTCCAACCGCACCGCCTAATACTGCCGCTAGCTCTTCAACCATTGCAAAGTTTTTCGGATCACACAATCCCCGACCACCGGCGACAATGATATTAGCTTCTTCGAGATTTACTGAATTGCCGACTTCATTAACGACTTCGAGGATTTTAACTCTTAGATCCCAAGTCATCTTTGAGAGATCAACCTTGACAATCTCACCGTTTCGAGCAGCGTCAAATGCCAGTGGTTTAAAAACTTTAGGACGGACTGTCGCCATCTGCGGACGATGGTTCGGACAAAGAATTGTTGCCATTAAGTTACCGCCAAATGCTGGCCGGGTTTGCAGTAAATTCTTCTCTGCCACATCAACATCCAAATTGGTACAGTCAGCGGTCAGACCCGTCTCCAGTCGCGCAGCTATTTTCGGAGCTAAAGAACGGCCAATCGCTGTTGCTCCCATCAGAATTATATTTGGTTTTTCTTTATTAACCAAATCGACGATCACTTGAGTATATGTATCCTCTAAGAAGTATTTTAACTCCGGAGCCTCAGCCACAAATACTTTATCAGCGCCATGAGCAATTAACTTACTTGCTTCGGATTCGATATTATCGCCCAACAAGATCGCTACCAGCGGTTCGCCAAGCTGGTCCGCCAATTTTCTGCCTTCACCCAGCAATTCATAAGCAACATTAGCTAATTTCCCTTCACGAGACTCAGCAAAAACCCAGACACCGTTGTATAATGACTTATCTATAGTTGTTTTGGTGTCACGAACAATCTCAATTGCATTAAACTTACAGGTTGAGACACAAGCACCACAGAGATTACAACCATCTTTAATAACTGCTTTCTTATCAATTACTTCAATAATGCCAAATGGACAACTAGGTACACAGACCTTACATCCGTAACATTTATCCACGAGCACTTTAATACTCATTGCAATCCTCCTTCTGGATTTATCATTCAATGATGATCTCGGTTGAAAAATATTTCCTAAATAAATCCGTTCGATTAAACAATTTTACGACTGACAATCGCCTCAACCAAGGTCTTTACAGCTTCTTCAACATTCTCGCAATAAATTTCACCTTGACATTTCATATCCGGAATAAAGATCCGTTTCACCCAAGTCGGGGAACCGTTTAAACCAACCTTATCCGGATCAGCACCAATCATCTCCGCACTCCAAACCGGGATCTCAACATTTTTAGCGCGCATCTTCCCTTTTAACGAAGGTAAGCGCGGCTCATTGATCTCTTTTACTACTGTCACCAATGCTGGTAACGGCAGTTGCACCCGTTCATAACCGTCTTCGTTCATCCGTTCAACAATCATCTCTTGTTCATTGATTTCGTCAATCTTTTTCACATAAGTAACATGAGGAATTCCTAATTTTTCAGCAATTTCCGGCCCTACTTGCGCGGTATCGCCATCAATCGCCTGTTTACCACAGAAAATCAGTTGCACGTCTCCGATCTTCTCAATTCCTTTTGCTAAAGCGTATGATGTCGCTAAGGTGTCCGCTCCTGCAAAGGCCCGATCAGAAAGTAAAATCGCCTCATCAGCACCCATTGCAATTGCTTCTTTTAGAGCTTCCGCAGCTTGGGGGGGCCCCATTGATAAAACAGTTACCGTCCCTCCAAGCTTCTCTCTAGTCCGTAACGCTTCTTCAATTGCATACATATCAAAAGGGTTGATGATACTGGCTACGCCTTCCCGAATTAATGTATTGGTTTCAGGATTAATTTTAACTTCGGTAGTATCAGGAACCTGTTTCACACAAACAACGATTTTCAATTTACTTCTCCTCCTCCACGGTTGTTTGAATAAACTTATCTTCGTTAACCCGTTTTAACCTAAAAAAGCGCCCCATAGGGGCGCTGGGGATATTATTTTTTCGAAGCAAGCTCTTTAATGAGTTCCAGCGCGATTACATTACGCTGAATCTGATTTGTACCTTCATAAATTTGGGTGATCTTCGCATCACGCATCATCTTCTCTACCGGATATTCTTTCATGTATCCATAACCACCCAATACCTGAACTGCATCAACAGTTACTTTCATGGCAACATCCGAAGCAAAAAGTTTGGCCATTGCCGATTCTTTTGAGAAGTTTTTGGCACCAGCATCAATCATTCGGGCAGTAGCATAAACCAGTGCCCGTGCTGCTTCAAGTTGGGTAGCCATGTCAGCTAACATATGTTGAATAGCTTGGAATGAAGAGATTGATTGGCCAAATTGTTTCCGTTCCCGAGCATACTTAACAGCAACATCCAATGCACCTTGAGCAATACCAATCGCTTGAGCGCCAATACCAGGTCTGGTACGGTCAAATGTTTTCATTGTTGCAATAAAACCGATACCTTCTTTGCCACCAAGCAAGTTTTCTTTAGGGACGCGGCAATTGTCGAAGATCAATTCACGGGTAGCCGAAGCGCGGATTCCCATCTTATTTTCTTTCTTTCCAAAACTGAAACCCGGGGTCCCTTTTTCAACGATAAAACAGCTGATTCCCCGAGGACCTTTTTTCTTATCAGTAACTGCCATAACCGTATAAATCTCCGCTTCGCCACCGTTAGTGATCCACTGTTTGGTTCCGTTCAATACATATTCATCACCATCTAAAACAGCGGTAGTTTCCATTCCGGCCGGATCGCTTCCCGCATTGGCTTCAGTTGCTGCAAAAGCGGCTAATCTCTTTCCGGAAGCAATATCCGGAAGATATTTTTTCTTCTGTTCTTCGGAACCCAATACCAGGATTGGCATACAACCCAGTCCTGAAGCAGCATAGCTTACCGCAACACCACTACAGGCACGGGAGAGTTCTTCAACAACCAGGCATTGTTCAAAAACTCCGCCACCAAGTCCGCCATACTCCTCAGGTAAGTAAACACCAAAAAGGTCAGCATCAGCAATAATCTTCATTAAATCCCAAGGAAATTCGTTCTTTTCATCCAGTTCCAATGCCCGTGGCGCAATCTTCTCATCTGCAATTCGCCGGGCTAAATCTTTAATCATTAACTGTTCTTCGGTCAAAAAATAATCCAAAAAATTCACCCTCCTCGGTTACAAATCAAAAAAATATAAAATCAGCAAATTAATAACATACTATCATAAGCGGTCAATGCTTGTCAAGCTAACAGCCACGCTACTTAATCAACATTTAGTTATTTAAATGAAATAACAATCTTTTTAAATTGTGAAAAACATTTTTATTTCTTTTGAAGTCATTTTTTGATCCCGGTTAAACCCTTAATGATTTCATGTAAATGAATGATCCCAATCGCAATTCCATCACTGTCAATAACAGGTAAAACTGTAATGCCTTTCTCTTCCATAATGTGCATTGCCTCGGCAGCCAGTTTTTCCTGAGTTATTGATTTCGGGTTCCTGGTCATAACTTCTTCTACCGGTAATTCCAGTGGATTTTGATATTTTTCTAAAATTCGCCGCAGATCACCGTCTGTGATAATTCCAACCATCTTTTGAGCATCATCAACTATGACTGCGGCACCATAATTACCGTGAGATGTCATCGTTATTACCGCATCTCTCACAAATGCTTTTTGATGAATTAGCGGAATTCGCTCACCGGTATCCATCAGCTTTTCAACTGTAAGCAGGAGTTTTCTGCCCAGTGCCCCACCCGGATGATAAAGTGCAAAGTCGTCCGCATTAAAGTTACGGGCTTCCAATAATGCAATTGCCAAAGCATCACCTAAAGCCAAAGTTGTTGTGGTACTGGCAGTAGGCGCCAAACCTAACGGACAGGCTTCACGATCTACTTTAACTTCTAAAACCAGATCACTGTTTTTAGCTAAAGTAGAAGTCTTGGAAGCGGTAAAACTGACAATGGTATTACCTAAGATCTTTAAAGTGGGTAGCAACGAAATGATCTCATCATTTTCCCCACTATTAGAAATCGCAATGATTAGATCTGACGGAGTCAGCATTCCTAAATCCCCATGAATTGCCTCAGCAGGATGAAGGAAAAAAGACGGTGTACCGGTGCTGGACAATGTTGCGGAGATCTTCCGGCCTACCAACCCCGACTTCCCCATTCCGGTAATGACGACTCTACCCTCACACTTTAAGATCAGCTCAACCACTTTGACAAAACTCTGGTCTAATTTAGCAGCCTGTTCCAAGACAGACTGGGCTTCAATCTTCAAAACTTCACGCGCCCGTTCAAGAATTGCATCACAATTCAAATACTGTTCCTTCCTTCTCTTCAAGTATTTTCACACGACGAAAGATTTAGTTCTCATTAGAATGCTCTTTAACGGTCTTATCAATTGCCACCAAAACTTTGAGTAGACTACTGAGGTCCGACAGGCGGATCATATTGGGACCATCCGATTTCGCTACATCCGGATTGTCATGGACCTCAAGAAAGATTCCATCGACACCGGTGGCAACGGCAGCCCGGCATAAATAAGGTACAAAACTCCGATCGCCTCCGGTTGCTTTACCTAAACCACCGGGTTTCTGAACACTGTGTGTCCCGTCAAAGACAACCGGTACTCCAAAAGAACGCATGATTGGCAACGAACGCATATCAACCACCAGATTATGATAACCGAAAGATACACCCCGCTCTGTCAGGATCACTTGCCGGTTACCGGTTGAGTAAACCTTTTCAAGCACATTTTTCATATCTTCCGGGGCACTGAACTGTGCTTTTTTTACATTAATAATTTTTTTGGTTTGTGCCGCCGCAACAATCAAATCAGTCTGCCGCGAAAGAAAAGCCGGAATCTGGATAATATCCAATACCTCCGCCGCAGCCTCAATCTGACTTACGCAATGGACATCAGACAAAACCGGAAGTTGCAATTCCTGCTTGATCTTTTTTAAGATTTCCAGACCAGCTTTTAAACCGGGCCCCCGAAACGAATCAACTGCACTCCGGTTAGCCTTGTCATACGATGCTTTAAAGACTAACTTTACCCCGGCATCTGCCGCAATCTTCTTCAGTTCAGTTGCCATCATCCAGGTATGCTCCGGAGATTCAATCACACAAGGACCGGCTATTAAAAGTAATTGCTCACCAAATAATTGCTTCATCAATCTTCTCCTTAATAACCCAGTATTTTTCTTACGCGTTCCAAATCTTCAGGAGTATCGACTCCAACAGAATCAGCTTTAACTTCCACTACCCGGATGCGGTAACCGTGGCCTAAAGCCCGCAGTTGTTCGAGAGATTCAGACAATTCCAAAGTTGTCTGCGGTAGTTTAATATAATTCAAAAGAAATTCCCGGCGATAACCGTACAAACCAATATGTTTCCAATAAACCGCTTTTTCCTGATTTCGCGGATAAGGAATTACGGAACGGGAGAAATACAAAGCATCTCCCTGCTCATTAGTAACGACTTTCACTACCGAAGGTTCCCTGATCTGTGCTTCATCAGTTAAGAGTACTTTGGCAGTTGACATTGCTAACGTTGGATCATCAAGTAAAGGTTGCGCAATACTGTCAATCACTTCACCCTTGATTAGAGGTTCATCTCCCTGAATATTGATTATCAAGTCATAGCCGGGATTACGCTCTGCCACTTCTGCCAAGCGATCCGTCCCAGTCGGATGATCGGGTGAAGTCAATTCGGCTTTACCGCCAAAACTCAAGACCGCCTCATAAATGCGTTGGTCATCAGTAGCGACCAAAATTTCATCCAACAATTTCGCTTTTTGCACTGCCTCATAAACCCATTGGATCATCGGCTTGTCCCCGATCTTTAACAGGGGTTTTCCCGGCAAACGCGTTGAATGATACCGGGCTGGTATAACGCCTAAAATTTTCATATTCATTTCCGTCCTTTACTCATAACATTATTGATTATCCGGTCCGCCATCAAATCATTAACCGTAAACTCCAACTCACAAATATAACACTGGATTCCGGCCTTCACAAATTCGGCGGCAAACTGTTGGAGTTTAACAGCATCCTTTCCGGTAACAATTAATACATTAAGTCCTAAGTCGGTTAAGGAATTAACAATCTCTCTTATATCATCAGCCGTCCAATAGTAATGGTCTGGAAATGGCTGAAAATATTTAATCGTAGCTTTAGTCCGTTCTACAGTTTGATAAAATTGTTCCGGATTCCCAATTGCCGTTAATACAGCAACCAGTTCGTGCATCAAATGCCCGTTGGGGATTATCGCTTGCTTATCACTTAATGAGCGAAAATAACATTGATTGGCTTCTACTTTCAAAAAGGGTGCTTTAAGATTAAGGTTTTGCAATCTTCGAATGATCAGGTCCACCTGCTCCGGATCAACCTGTTCAGTACGTGTTAGAAAGATCATTCCCGCACGTTTTAACGCAGTAACAGGTTCCCGTAACAACCCCCGCGGAATTAAATGATTATTACTAAAAGGATTTAGGGCATCGATCAAGACAATATCCAAATCCCGCCACAAACGACAGTATTGAAATCCGTCATCCAAAATAAATACCGAGATTTCAGGTCGCTCTTGTAAAGCTTTATTTGCCATCCGGAGACGGTCTTGTCCAACTACAATCGGTACTCCGGCTAATACTTCCGCTAACAGATACGGCTCATCACCGACAGCTTCAGGTGATAGCACTTCTAAATCTTCACCGGTAAAGATCAACCCTGACTGTTGATACTTCCCCTTATAACCTCTGGTTAAAATCGCCGGTTTCCAGCCGGATTGTTGCAGCCGCTGCGCCAACCAGATCACCGTCGGTGTCTTTCCGGTCCCGCCTGTAATAATATTCCCGACACTAATCACTGGGACCGGCAACCGCTGCGGACGGGTCAATAACTGCCTGCCTTTTAACAATAGATAGTATATGATTTCCAAACATCCAAGCAACCAGCGGATGAGCGTAGCCTTAAAGCCTTTGGTTTTTCCTGAAATTACACTTAATAAATAATGCTCCAATGAATTATTATTTTTCACTACAAACCTCTAGTATTCCGGCAATTAATTCGGCAGTATTGGCAGCTGAACCTTTGTTAACGAAGACAGCATTTTGGGCAGCCCGAGCTCTTTGTTGATAGAGTTCAGGATCAGCAAGTAAATCTTTGATACACTCTACTAATTCAGCAGCATCTTTGACCATAAATCCGGCATCAACTGCTTCCAGAATCCGGCGGCTCTCTTTTGCTTTATGCATGTAGGGACCATAGATTACCGGTTTTGACTGTGCAGCTGCTTCTAAAATATTATGACCGCCAATATTAACCAAACTTCCTCCGACTAGTACAACATCTGCAACCGCATAGGCTAATCCCAGTTCACCAAAGGTATCCAGTAAAAGAATTGACACAGAAGTTGAACTTTCACCTGATGAACGGCGAATATAGTTTAACTGGTTCTGTTGTAAGAGATTGATTACCTCTTGAGCCCGTTCCGGATGACGCGGTGCCAAAATTAAATAATACGGTTGCTCCCGAATCAACTGTTGATATGCCTCTAGTACAATCTCCTCTTCACCCCGATGGGTACTGGCAGCAACAAAGACTTTAACAGTTTCACTCCAGCAGTATTGCTGCTTAAACTCATCAATCTGCGCCGTATCAAACTCCGGAAAAGGCTGGTCAAACTTGATGTTTCCCAAAACTTTAATCCGATCCAGTGGTGCTCCCAGTTTTCCAATTCGGTTTGCATATTCTGCCGCTTGCATTACAAACAAATCAACCTGGCTGAAGACAATCTTCAAAAAAGCAGCAAATCTTTGATAACGCCGAAAAGAACGATCACTGATGATCCCATTGATAATTGCTACTTTGCCACCGATTGCTTTGACATAACGGATCGCATTCGGCCAGATTTCGGTTTCAGTTAAAATCAGTATTTCCGGTTGTAAACGGTTAACAAAACGCTTGCTGAAATAGGGTATGTCAAAAGGAAAGTAAGTTAAAAGTGCTTTATCGCCTACTAACTGTTCGGCCATAGCCCGCCCTGACGGTGTAGTCGTTGATAAGACAATTGCATAATTAGGTAATTTACGTTGTAATTCATTTATAATGATATTGGCGACTACTACTTCACCAACCGATACTGCCTGTAACCAAATTATTTTTTTACCATGAAGCCTTGCCAACTCCGATTCACTGATATTTCTAAAATAAGGAAAAACCGGCCGTCGTAGTACTAGATTTCGAATAATAAAACAGGGAAGCAGAATAAATGAACTGCACGTTAAAAAACAATTATAGAGCAGATAAGCTATTTTTGATCGATCCACTGTTTTAAAACCTCTTCTCCACACCGATTAGCTTCATGAATCGCTTCCTGTAACCGCTGTTTTTCAATTTCCAACCGTTCTTCGGTCAATTCTTCATCAATAAATAAAGGTTTGCCAAAGTAAGCGACGCATCTGGTAAATGGTTTCGGAATGACAAATTTATCCCAACTCTTCTTAGAAATCCATTTATGTTGAAAGACAAATGCCAATGGAATTAACGGAGCACCGGTCTTTTGCGCCAGATAAAGCCCTCCCGGTTCGATATGATAGATCGGCCCCTGGGGCCCGTCCGGAGTCAAGGCGATCCCTGCCCCCTGCTTTAAAACCCGTAATAATTCAATCAATCCCCGTACAGCGCCTCTGGTAGAAGAGCCACGGATGATCTTCCAGCCAAATTTCCGCATGATGCTACTGGAGTATTCTCCGTCCCGGCTCAAACTGGACAGAATATAATAGCCACAACCCCTAAAGAAATAAAAACCGATCAGTTGCTGACCATGCCAGGTATTGATGATAAACCCCTGTTTGCCATGGAATTCATCCAACTGTTCTCTGCCGATCACTTTATACCTTAATGTGCTGCCCAAAAAGGCAACTAACCAAAAGAGAATCTGTATTTGTGCTTTGATTTTGAACGATTTATATTTTTGGCGAAAATTATCCCTGAAATTACTCATTCAATACCTTTCAAGATTAATAATATAGTATAATCAAAGTCAACCGTACCTATTTTACCATAATGGCATTTTTCTGTTAAGCTAAAAAAGATATTTTCTTGATTAATCTTAAGCTGTTCAGAGCATAATTAGTAAAGTATGGCTATTATTCTCTAAAATCAGTCAATATATCCGCTTTAAGTCGGGAAAGTCAATATTCCACGGTTAAAAGCTCTTCTGTCGTAATACTTTCAGAGCTTTTTCCTATACTAAATTTGATCAACAAGTTTAAAAATAATCAAATTACAAAAAAACAAAAAAGAGTAACCTTTTTAAAAGTATACTCCTGTGCCAATTATTTTGTTGTATTTTTATTTTCCACTCAAAACCCACGGTAATTCACTCACCTGGGCATCACCAAGCTCTGCCTGCCCCAGGCGGCCATGAAAGTCCGAGCCACCCGTCACATAAAGTTGTAACTTCTCGGCAACAATCAATAACCGATCGATCAACTCCTGCATATGGGATGGATAGTAAACTTCAATCCCCCGTAAACCCCAGCCGGCAAACTGCTCAATCAGATGATCCGCTCCAACCCGGCCCGGATGGGCTAACACCGGAATCCCGCCGGCATCCAATATCAGTTCAATCGCTTCTTTAGTCTCGATCTCTTGATGCGGTATGTAAGCAACACCATTTTGTCCTAAATAATAATCAAAGACCGAATTACGATGTTGACTGTCGACATAACCGATTGCTTCCATCGCTTTAAAGATATGCGGCCGGCCCACAAAACGGCCATTGGAAAATTTCAAAACCTGTTCCCAAGTGACCGGCACATGGTGGCGGTTTAGTTTCTCGATCATCGACTGCGCCCGCCGGACTCTGCTGGCTACGATCTGTTCCAGCTTCTGCAACAGACGGGGATGTTGCCAGTCAAAATTATAACCCAAAATATGCGCTTCATATTCACCAAAATCGGTCGTAATTTCGACTCCCGGTATCACCTGAAAATTTCGTTTTCTGGCTTCTGCCAAAGTTTCCGCAATCCCGTCAACATTATCATGATCAGTGATCGCTATCCCCTTAAGACCTTTAGCGATCGCCCGGTCAAGCACCTCAGCCGGAGTCAATGTCCCATCCGAATAAGTTGAATGTACATGTAAATCATAACCCATCGTTCCAATTCACCTTCTCCAAGCTTTAAAACCTTGCTCACGCAAGACCCTGATTGCTGTCTCCACAGCCTGGTCATTCTCCAGCGCCAACTTGAGGGTTCCGCCATCCCCCTCACGCACCCGGAGAATCTCAACATCTTTGACGTTAATATTAACCTTTGACAGATGCCTTAATACCGCTTCAATCGTCCCGGGACGATCTTCAATGGTAACTACCATCTCATGTACTAATGAGACGATTCCTTTATTTTTAGCCGGGATTTGAGCACGTACATCGTGGGCATTACTCAAAAAACCGTTAAGCGCGCTGCGATTATCAGTCGCAATAATCTGTTTTAATCTCTCCAATTGTTCCTGAAAGGCAGTAATTGCAGTTAAGATTTTATCCCGGTTGCCCGTAATTATCTCCTCCCATAACTTGGGTGAACCAAGCGCCAACCGGGTCGTATCCCGAAATCCCCCGGCAGCCAAGGCAAGCGTACCCGGGTATTGCTCTTCTTCAACTCCGGCAGTCTGCGCCAACACAGCCGAGACCAGGTGTGGCAAGTGAGAAACCATCCCGACAATTCGGTCGTGATCATCAGCAGTTAAGACAATCAGATGAGCTCCGGTTTTAGTTAAGAGCTGTTTAATCTTGGTTAAAACCTCTACCGGTAAAGCAGGAGTTTCGATCAAGATATAAGCGGCATTCTCAAATAAGAACGGATCAGCTGCGGTTATTCCGTGTCTTTCGGAACCGGTCATCGGATGCCCCGGAACAAAGAAACAACCTTCCGGTAGAAACTCATTAACCTGCTGAATGATTAACCCTTTAATACTGCCTAAATCAGAGAAAACAGTACCCGGTTTGATATAAGGCAAACACTGCCGGATCAGACCGGCAATCGTCAACACTGGTGTGGCAACGAAGATAAACTGCGCATCGCTGACTACACCGGCAAAATCCTCCGCCAGTACATTGATCGCTCCCATCCGGAATGCTTCCTCAACTGCGCAGGGATCAATGTCCCATCCTGCAACCTGATGGCCATTTCGAACGAGAGCGGCTCCTAAAGAGCCGCCCATTAAGCCTAATCCTAATATTGCAATCTTGTCATTGAAAGTAACCATTAAATCTGTCGCTCCATTGCCGTGGCAATCGGTTCCAATTTCTTCATTACTTCGTCAAAACCATCAAATGTTAACGATTGGGGACCATCCGAGAGTGCATTTTCCGGATCAGGATGGACCTCAATAATCAGACCGTCAGCACCGGCGGCAATTGCCGCCCGACTTAATGGTAACACCAGATGCCGCTTCCCTGAAGCATGACTCGGGTCAACCACTACCGGTAGATGACTCAGCCGCTTGATGGTTGGAATTGCGCTTAAATCCAAGGTATTTCTGGTTGAAGTTTCATAGGTGCGAATCCCACGTTCACAGAGGACAACGTCATAGTTACCCTCGCTCAATATATATTCTGCCGCCATTAACCATTCTTCAATCGTTGCCGCCAACCCGCGTTTCAACATTACCGGCTTTTTAGTTTTACCGACTTCCTTTAACAACGTGAAGTTTTGCATATTGCGGGCACCAATTTGTAACATATCGGCATATTCGACTACTAAATCAACATCACGAGGATTCACCACTTCAGTTACAAAAGGAATCCCAACTTCCCGACTAACCTGTTTCAGGATCTTCAGACCATCTTCTTCCAAACCCTGAAAGGCATATGGCGAAGTCCGTGGTTTAAATGCTCCACCGCGAAGCATTGAAGCGCCGGCTTTTTTTACCGCCTTGGCTGTCAATAACATCTGTTCTTCATTTTCAACAGCGCAAGGTCCGGCCATCACGACCAATTTGGAACTTCCAATCTTGACACCGGAGACATCGACAATTGTCGTTTCTCGCTTAAACTCCTGACTGGCTAACTTAAAAGGTTTCATAATTGGAACAATTTTTTCAACACCTTCCATTGCTTCAATCGATTCCAGCAGACCCGGTGACTTTTGTCCAATTACGCCTAAGACTGTCCGTTCTACCCCTTTGGAATAATGAATCCCAAAGCCTAATGCCGCAAGCTTTTCCTTCACATGTTCAATTTGAGCCTCAGTAGCTCCTTCATTCATCACAACGATCATATTCTGTTCCTCCTACCATCCTACAGTTTTTCCTAAACAAAATTTTTAATACTTTGTTTAAGGTTGCAATTATTATAACAAGATAACAGTTGTTTGTAAATTAAAAATCACTGAAATTATTTAACTCCAATTCATCCCGCCGTTTCCGGAAGATTTAAGACCGATCCTATTTCCATATTCTTGATGTTCAACACCAGTTCTTTTATCAAAAGTATGTTTAGCTTTTTCCTCAAGAGCTTTCTGTTTATTAAGAACTTTTCCTAATTCAGTTCGCAATTTCATATATTCAGGATTTTCCCGAAGATTTTTTAGATACGCTTTCTTAAACTGAGCTTCACCTTCTAACGCTTGTTTCCGTGATTCTTCAAATTCCTGTATCGCTTTTGCATACTTTCCTTTTAATTCATAAATATCCATTTTAATGTCAACTTTTTGGATAAAAGTTTTGAAATTTTTTAATTTGGATAGTCCTTTTCTCTCCTTACTTTTCTCGTTTAATTCTTCCAATTTCTTTGATTTATTTTCGAGCTCCTCGCCAACCCGTTTAACATGTTTATATGCACTTTCACAATCACCAACCAGTTTCAGAGCTTCAGCACCCCAAGTATAACCATTTACCAGAGGCCGCTCAATATCTTCCATTTTTAATAATATCTTTGATTCCTGATCATAAAGTTCCATCTTTTGGTTGTAAACTTCAAAAAGTTTACCGAGCTTGGGATTTAATGTCTTCTCCGTTGCTAACCGTTTGATTTCATTGTTATTAAGTTCCAATTGCTGTTTTAATTGATCAATCTCATTAACTGTTTCAAACGAAACGGTTTGATCCTTAGATTGTTCTTTTAATTTAAAAATTTTAAGTTCTATCACTTCATTCTCTTTCTCAAGCATTTTTTGCTTTTTAGAGACTAGCCGTTGATATTCCTTGTAATTTTCATACTCTACTTTCTTTTGATAATCATCACTGCCAAATTCTTTAGACAGTTTTACTTTAAAACTTCGCTCTAATTTAGCAATTTCTTTCAGATAATCTTTATATTCAGGGGTATTATTGTCACCATTTAACAGACAGAATTTTCTGGTCTCATAATAACTGGATTTTCGGATCTCTTCCTGACTTCTACTGCCACGAAAACTGATACCATCTGAATAACCAATTTCACAAGTAATTTCATATTCTACAGCATCAAGTGGAGTTTTACACTCTTCCGGATGATTTCTCAAATAAGCCTGTTTAATGGCAGTAATTGACCCACTTAAAGATTCTATAGCTTTAAAATACAATGAATCAGATTCAAGTAAAGTATTTTTTAAATAAATGGTATCATCACAATTAGAATAATAATTGTTAATTACAAACTGGTCATCAGGTATTACTTCAATCTTCCAGTCTTTTTTTGTCCATTCAAATGCCTGATCTTTTAAAAATTCAACTCTTTTATCATAGTTAGCTGCTTTCCATTGTGCCAGATTCATGTTTCAACCCCCTCTTTTTAATACATATTTAATTATAACTACATATCAAAATTCTTTGTCTGTCCTTTATCAGTTAAATTATGAATGCCGGCAGTTAAGTTTTTTATCTTTGAATCAATTTCTGATTTAGATTTAATAATGCTATCAAACGATGAAAAATATTTATTTTTTATCTCAATCCTTCGCCCAGAATCAGGAATTTTTGAAATCTGGCTTTTATAACCCTCAATAACCTCTTTTACTTTAGCTGTTTGTTTAAAATCTATATATTCAGAGGTATTACGGATATGGTTAATGACATTAAACGGCAATTTTTCCAGTTGACCGTTTCTGATCAAAGTTTCAAAATTGATATTCGGAATTTCTTTCTGGAATTTTTTTATTGCTGTCCATCTTCTATAATCAATTACTTTATCTTCTTTGTTATAAATATCCTTTTGAGCATTCATAAGTTCGTTTTCAGTAATTCTCTTAGCTAAATCTGCAACTTTTTCTATATCCTCATCATATTTAAAACTAACTTCCTTTAAATGAGCATCAACCATTGTCTCAAATTCTCGAATCGAAACAGTAATAGTATCTAATTGGTTATTAATTTGAGAAATCCTTTGGATCAAATTATCTGGAGTTCCAATATTGCCTACAACGATAAAATTGTCACGTTCATTTTTCTCAATATTTTTCCCCAATTGTTCTAACTTTCGCAGCTTGTCTTCAATTTGACTCTCTTGACCTTTGTAAGTCATAAAATCTTTAAAGACAGTCTCATTTCGCAGTCTCCAACGACAATCGATATCAATCCATCTTTGAGCAAAATCTGTCTTCAGGAGCTGCTTTTTATCTTCAAGAATCTCTTCTCTTCTTTTTTGCAAGTTTTCATAGGTTTGCTCCAACGCCTTTTCCCAGTATGGATGTGTTATTTTACTAAATAAAGACCCATATCTTTTAGTTTTAGTCTGTTCAATACGCTCTTTAGCTTCTATGTAATTTTTTAAATCTTTTTGTAAATCAGCAATTTTCTGGTTTCTTTCTTTATTTTCAGGTATATCTTCTTTCAAAAACTGCTCGATCGCTGCATTACGAACTCTTTCCATACAATTTTTCAGTTCCGGTTTCAAATCTTCAAGCTCTTTTTGAACCTGGGATAAATCCTGTTGCAATTGTTCTTGATATTGAGCTATTAAAGATAATAATCCTTCTCTACTAATCTCTTTTTTATACATGAAATGTCGTCTCCATACAACGTACTCAATTTCCATTATGTAACTTAACAAATCCGGTCGGATCGAACTTTAATAATCCCGGTCCAAAACAAGATCAAAGTTAAATGTTATCAGTTTTTTGATATTAAGCTAGATTATGTTTAATAAATATAACTATTTACATTATAAATTAACTGGAATAATATATCAATATAATAAAATTCAACTGTTTTGAGGTTTAAATGTTGCAAAAACTGTTAAATATGATTTCTTAATTATTGTTGATTAAAAAATTTTTTATTGTAAAATATTTACAATGATTATACAAACCAACTAAACTTTTTTTCCACTGAACCTTTCAATTTTAAAGGACTTATAACTATGTCTAAAAACAAACAAATTCTATTCGAAACTAGATATACTAATCCCGAACCAATTTTGCTCACATCATTGATCAAAGAACAAACCGAAATATCCGGGAGAGCACTTCGAAAATACTTCTTTAAAGGGCTGATCATGATTAATGGCAAGAAGACTCATTCACAAGCCAAAGTAAAGAAAGGCGATTTAATCAGAGTCTATGCGTTAGGTGAAGAACATCAGTCATTAATTGCTGAAGATTTACCTTTGGAGATCGTCTATGAAAATAACGAACTGCTTATTATTAACAAACCTGCCCTAATAGCGGTTCATCCTTCCGGTTCGATTAAAAGCGGCACCTTAGCCAACCGGGTTGCCGCTTATTTTGAAAAGCAACAGTTCAAAGCTAAAGTAAGACCTGTCAACCGGCTCGATTACGGCACTTCGGGGTTGGTAATCTTTGCGAAAAATGCTACTACCCAACTAAAACTATCTGAATCTATACAAAAACACCAGATTATCCGGATTTATCATGCCGTTGTCCAAGGAATTCCCAAATCCAGTGAAGGGATCATTAAGCTCCCTATCAGCGTTAAAGGGAAACAGCGGACCGTAGCAGCTGAAGGCGACCCAGCGGAGACCCACTACCGTGTCTTACAAGTATTTAAAGAGCACTCGCTTTTAGAGTTAAATCTAAAAACCGGACGCACCCATCAAATCAGAGTCCACCTTAGCCATATCGGTCATCCAATAGTCGGAGACCGCCAATACGGAGTAGTCTCAAATTTGATCAAGCGTCCGGCATTACATGCTTATCAATTATGCTTTAAAAACTCCCCCTTCGCAATTCCCGACCTCACGGTGGAACTGCCAGAGGATATGAAGGAGTTGATTAAAAATCTAACCTAACAACTTCCCTTCCAGGGTAAAGGTTTTAGCTCCAGTGACCCGCACCACTCCAAGGTCACCAATAGCAACTTGTCCGGCCGGTTCAAAATGGACCAGCTTATTTTGTGAGGTCCGTCCGGACCAGATCGCCGCATCTTTCTCACTGGACCCTTCAATCAAGACCTCCTGCAGCGTCCCAACCAGATTTTGATTTTTCCCGAGTGAAATCTTGTTTTGGATTTCAATTAACTTCATCAAACGCTCTTTCTTCACTTCCTCCGGTGTCGGGTCCTCCATCTTGGCAGCAGGAGTACCCACCCGGGGAGAATAAATAAAGGTAAAGGCCCCGTCAAATCTTACCTGTTGGACCAGATCCAAAGTGTCATTAAAATCAGCATCGGTTTCCCCAGGGAATCCTACGATAATATCGGTGGTCAAAGCAATATCCGTTACTCGTTGCTGGATCTTTTGCGCCAGCTCCAAATACTGTTCTTTGGTATACTGCCGGTTCATCAACTTTAAGATCCTGCTGCTACCGGCTTGAAACGGAAGGTGCAGGTGGCGGCAGATCTTCGGTTCCGCAGCAATAACCTCGATCAATTCATCGGAGAGGTCTTTAGGATGTGAAGTTTGAAAGCGAATCCGGGCAATATCCGTCTTGGCAAGCTCACGCAATAAGCGAGCAAAGTTCCAGCCATCACCAATATCTTTCCCGTAAGAATTGACGTTTTGACCCAAAAGCGTAACTTCTTTTACACCATTAGCAGCTAAATCCCGAACTGTCTCCAGGATCACCTCGGGTTTACGGCTCCGTTCCCGGCCCCTGACATACGGAACAATACAATAAGTGCAGAAATTATTGCAACCATACATAATTGTAACCCAAGCCCGGAAAGTCTCATCCCGTTTAATCGGAAGCCCCTCATGAATCTCGCCTTCACTGTCCCATACTTCGATCACCCGGGAAGATGTTTCCCGGACTTTCTGTAACAACTCCGGCAATTGATGCAAGTTATGGGTTCCAAAAACCAGATCAACATGAGGATAGCTCTCCCGAATCTTTTCGACAACATTAGCCTCTTGCGCCATACACCCGCAAAGACCGATGATCAGATCCGGCTTCTTCTCTTTTAACTCTTTTAGATTCCCGATATGGCCGAAGGTCCGGTTTTCGGCATTTTCACGGACACAGCAAGTATTCAATAATACTAAATCAGCAGCTTCAATTGTAGCTGCTGACTCATATCCTATGGATTCCAATATTCCAGCAATTACTTCTGAATCATTAACATTCATTTGACAACCAAAGGTTGTGATAAAATATTTTTGTCGCATCGTACCTAACTCCCAAATGATTTTGATAGCTTATAGCAACTAAACTGAAACAGTTTCGTTGACTTCATTCACGTCTCACTCAAACAATGCTTTCGTAAACAGCTCCGCATCAAATTCCTGAAGATCTTCCGCCTTTTCACCAACCCCGATCAATCCAATCGGAATCCGTAACTGATTGGCGATTGATATAATGATTCCGCCTTTGGCAGTCCCATCCAATTTCGTGATAATCAGTTGATCAATCCCCAACGCCTCGTGGAATACTTTGGTCTGATTGACCGCATTTTGCCCTGTAGTTGCATCAACTACCATAATCGTCTCTAAGGTATATTGATCAAGATTGTTATTGACAATCCGCTTGACCTTCTTCAGTTCCTCCATCAGGTTAACTTTAGTATGTAACCGACCGGCAGTATCGATAATTATGATATCGGATTTCCGCGCTTTACCGGCTGCCATACCGTCAAAGACAACCGCCGCCGGGTCAGCACCTTCCTGGTGGTGGATTACCGGAACATTAATCCGCTCTCCCCACATAACTAACTGCTCAGTCGCTGCTGCCCGGAAAGTATCCCCGGCAACCAATAAGACCTGGCGTTTGGCATCTTTAAATTTGGCAGCCAGTTTGGCAATGGTAGTGGTCTTACCAACACCATTGACACCAATAATTAAATAAACTTTATTTTTGGTTTCAAAGTTGAACGGTTTGGAGCCTACTTCTTTGAAGATTGCCGTTATTTCACCGACTAAGACCTCCTTCAACTTAAACGGTTCGGTAATATTCTGCTCTTTTACCGCTTTTTTTAGTCGATCGATCAAGTAGGTAGTGGTCTCAACCCCTACATCCGCCATAATTAGCGAGTCTTCTAACTCCGTATAAAATTCATCATCAATCTTTTTTAAACTGAAGATCCCTTCTAAATTCTCAACCAGATTAGCTTTGGTCTTGGCTAATCCTTCTTTCAATTTGGCAAAAAAATTCAGTCCCATAATGCGCTCCTTTGAATATTTAATTTAAATTCAATTATTTTAATCACAATTAACCTTTACTTTGATAGTACCAAAATTACCCGGCTTTCTCACTCAAATCCAAAGAGATCAGTTTCGATACTCCCATCTCCTCCATTGTCACTCCATAAAGCGCGTTCGCCACTTCCATGGTACCACGGCGATGGGTTACGACAATAAACTGCAGTTTCTCGCTGAAGATTTCCAGCAAATGGCTGAATCTTCGCACATTCGCCTCATCCAGGGTTGCATCAATCTCATCCAGGATGCAAAATGGAGCAGGTTTAATGGTCAAAATCGAAAACAACAGCGCGATTGCTGTCATCGCCCGTTCACCACCTGACAACAATGATAAGCTTTGGAGTTTCTTCCCGGGTGGCTGGGCAATGATCTCAATCCCCGAAGTCAACGGATTTTCAGGTTCAACCAGCAAAAGATCGGCATGTCCTCCCTCAAACAGTCTGGCAAAGATCTTGGTAAATTCGTCTCTGATTTTAGCAAAGGTTTCATTAAAACGCTCGGTGATAGTGCATTCAATCTCGGCAATCACTTTCTGAAGCGAACTTTTAGCCTTGATCAAGTCTTCGGATTGACTGGTTAAAAATTCATATCGCTGCTTTACCTGACGATAGTCATCAATCGCACCGGGATTGACCGGTCCCAATTCCCGAATCTTGGTCTTCAAATCTTCGATTCTGCCAGTTACTGCTTCCGGCTGAATCCAAGCCGCATCAAGTTGATTCTGCCATTCCAAACCATAATCTTCTATTAGGCGATTTTGGAGATTTGCAATTTCATTAGTTTTTTGATTCAGTTTCAACTCCAGGCGATGCAACTGATTTTGATAATCATTATTTTTCCGCCGAATACTGCGTTGATTTCCTTCAAGTTCTCTAATGTGCGCCAAAATCTCTTCTTTTTCGGTCTTTTTCAGATTGATCGCGTCCTGTTGACTTACTAAGTTAACCTTCTCAACTTCGATCGCTTTGGTTAAATCAATGATTGTCTGTTTGATCGTCTCGGTCTCCGTTATTAAAGCTTGTTGTTTCTCACCTAGCTCCTGTTGCAGGCCATCACTCTCAACCAACTGTTTCTCCAGTTTAATTTGGAGTGCTTGCTTTCCATTCAACTCCTGGATCCCCGCACTCAATCTTGACTTAATCTCACTAAGCTTTTGGAGTTGCAGATCTTTGAGTTGTTTTTTGGAACTAAGGGATTCAATAGTTTCTGCAATTTTGGTCTCAATCTGCTTCAGAAGAATTTCGGCAGCAGTGATCTGTTGTTCTAATTCTTCCTTACCTGTTTCAAACCGGCTGCTTTCCTGCTGAATCTCATTGATTTGATCAGTTAGTAATTCATACTCCTGTTGGTTGCGTTTAATATTCTGCAATAATGTTTCGATCTCCCTTTGAATCGAAAGCTGTTTCAAATTAAGCTCATTTTCGACCTTTTTATAGGACTCAAGCTTTGCTAATGTTGCTTGAATCTCTTCCTTGTTGGCGCTGATTGCTTGAATCCCCTTCGCTAAAAACGCTTCGGCATCGTGTTTTTCTTTTTTGAGGTCCTCAATTTCACGTTTCCGGCTCAATAATCCCATCCGTTGCCGCTCATTACTTCCTCCGGTGATTGAACCGCCCGGATTAACCAAGTCCCCTTCCGGTGTTACAATTCGGAAACTACGGTCTAATTTGGTGCTGATCTGCACCGCAGTTTTTAAGTCAGGTGCAACAATCACCTGGCTTAAAAGATAATTGATGACATTCCGGTATTGGGGCGCAAACTCCAATAGATCAATCGCTGTATGCGATGACGACTGGCGCAGCAACTCCTGATATTTTAAGAACTTTGATTCAGATGACTGAACTCGATTTAAGGGTAAGAATGTCACTCTGCCCTTCGAGTGTTTCTTCAAATAAGCAATTGCTTCCTGAGCGGCCTGGTCATCGTCAATTACAACGTTCTGGATACTCGAACCCAAAGCGGTTTCGATCGCCAATTCCATTCCTGGCTTTACTTTAATTAAGTCAGCAACAATTCCATGGATTTTAGAGTGAAAACGCTCATTGGCAGTATCAGCCAGTAATGATTTCACTCCCTGGAAATATCCCTGATAATTATGTTCCAGTTCTTCAAGTAAGCTAATCTTACTCTCTACTCCACGAATTAACTGGTGCCACTCTAAATTTTTCGCCTCAAGTTCGCTTTGGGCCGCTTCTAATTCGACCAATTTATTGCTCAATGTTGTCTGTAATTTATGATTTTCAGACAACTCATTTGCCCCGTCCTGCAATAATTCTGATTTCGCACCAATAATACCTTGCCATTCATCAATCTGGCGCTTTAAATTGGTCTGTTTGATTTGATGTTCGGTAACCTGTTTAACGATGAAATTCTTCTGTAAAACGGCACTGTTTAATTTATTCTTTAAAGCAGCAGTATTATTTAAAACTTCAATCAATTCATTCTTCAAACTTTGCTCTTCTGCTTCAAGCGACTTTAAGTCAGCGTTAATTTGAGCTAAGATTCCATTTTCCTGATCTTCCAGTGAACGGTCAGCCTCTAAAGTAACTTCAATTTTGGCAATTTCAGCGGATAGCTCTGTCTGCTCCTGGAGCAGCGCCGTTTTCCGTTCCTGATTAATGTTAAGGCTATGACGGTACTCATTATCCTGTCGTTCAATATCATCCAACCTGGTATGTAAAAAATTGATCTGCTCCGTCAATTTACTGATCTGATTTTGAATGCGGAAAAAATCTTCATTCATCTGGTTTAACAGATTATCCAAATTCAAAACCTGTAAACGTTCTTCCTCGATCTTGGCTTCAATTAGACTCTCTTGGCCTTCAAGCCCCTGGAGCTCATCAGTCAACTTTACTTGGGCCGCCTGCAACTCATCCAGCTCCAATTGTAATTTCTGAATCAAGCTCCCATAATAATTAATCTCGAGTTGTGATAATTCCGTCTTAAACTCTAAATAAGTCTCTGCCAATTGGGCTTGGGTTTCTAACGGGCCCAACTGTGACTGCAATTCTAAAATAATATCTTTAACCCTTGTTAAATTATGATCGGTATCGTCCAACTTCTTTTCCGCCACTTGTTTACGGGCTTTATATTTGATTATTCCGGCTGCTTCTTCAAAGATCATCCGTCGTTCTTCCGCTTTTACCGAAAGAATACTGTCGATCTTCCCTTGCCCGATTACCGAGTAGGCATCTTTTCCTAACCCGGTATCAAAAAACAGTTCATGAATATCTTTGAGTCTGACCGGAGATTTATTAATTAAGTATTCGCTTTCACCGGAACGAAAAAGTTTCCGGGTGATCGATATTTCATTGAATTCCAGCGGGATCGAATGGTCAGAATTATCCAATACAATTGTTACTTCAGCTAAGCCCAGCGGTTTACGGTACTGGGTCCCGGCAAAGATAACGTCATCCATCTTCGAACCACGCAAAGTTTTAATACTTTGCTCACCAAGGACCCAACGTAAGGCATCAGAAATATTGCTTTTACCACTGCCATTGGGACCGACAACCGCAGTAACACCCGGTAAAAAGTCGAGCTTGATTTTATCGGCAAATGACTTAAAACCTATTATTTCCAGGCGTTTTAAATACAATTCCAATCCCCCTTTTATCCAACTTATTTTACCACAATATGGGCAAAAAAAAAATACCTGCTAACGGAGGCGTTAACAAGTACCTTTTATTTAAAATGGAGGTCTTTATTGTTATCGGCTAAACTACTTTTAAGTTTATAGCGATATCCTTTCTTTTTTTAGTTTTCATTGGAATTTTAGGGCTTAACAACGAACCATACTCAATAACTACTTTCTTCAGTTTCAGACGTGCCCGGGTCCGGGCATTGTCAATTGTCTTAATTGGTTGATTTAAGATCTTATTAATCTCGCTTAAATTAAATCCGTTCAGCAATAATTGAATTACTTGATATTCCAACGGCGATAAATAGGCCATTAAAACCATATTGAGCCGTTCAACAATCCAATCATTCTCGACCATTGTAAATGGCTCATTCGAGTAATCAGCCATCATATTTAATAAAGTCCGGTTACTCTCTTCATAGACGGTTTGATTCAAAGAGACGGAACCTGACACCAGCAATGATTTCTTAGTATAGCTTTGTTTAATCTTATTATAAATTCTTCGCAAAATACAAAGATAAGCAAACGTGCTGAACTTGATTCGATAATCGTCCGGACGATACTGTTCGATTGCTTTTAACAGACCAACTGCTCCTTCTTGAAGATAATCCTCGTAATCATCATTAAGAATATTTTGATTGTTAACAATGTGCCTGATCATTGGCAGGTATTTCTTCACCAGTTTTTCCATCGCCAGTTCATCTTGGTTTTGACGTATTTGCATTAATAATTCCAAATCTAATTGCTGATTCAATCCGGCACCTCCAGCTCATGTTAAAGTATTAAGTATTCAAGACCTTAATTAAATATATGACTGAGGTTGTCCGGTATATGAATAAAATAAAAAAACCGCTTACGCGGTAACTTAACGAGGCTCAATAATGAATTTAATCGCTGTTCGGGTCTGACCATCAATATTAATTTCGACAAAACCTGGAGTACATACCAGATTTATGCCATTTGGGGCTACATACCCTCGAGTAATAGCTATTGCCTTAACTGCTTGATTTACTGCACCAGCCCCTACAGCTTGCACTTCGGTAATTCCTTTTTCTCTTAATACAGCCGCTAAAGCGCCGGCTACCGATTTTGGCACTGAATTTGCAGAAACTTTTAATACATCCATTAAAATAGCCCCCTAATCGAAACTTTGCTCATATCATATCATATTCAACAATCCTCAAAAAAAAACCTTTTTAGCAAAATTTATTGCGGTTTATTGCTGAAGATTATTCAATGCAGCTAAAGCAGCTTTATTTTGTGCTTCTTTAATCGATCTTCCTGTTCCTGTTCCGGCCACCTTGTTATTAATCAAAACCTCAACCCAGAAAAAACGGTTATGGGGTGGTCCTTCTTCTTTGATTATTCGGTATTCCGGCTTGATTCCTTTAGCCTGAGTTAATTCCTGAAGATTGGTTTTGGCATTTACTTCATCCAGATGGGCAATTACCTCCGGTAATTCAGCTTTGATCAGCGGTAAGAAAAACTCCTTTGTCTTATCAAAACCAAAATTCATAAAATAAGCACCAATCATTGCTTCAAAAACATCCGCAAGGATATTAAGCTTGGTCCTGCCGCTGGAACGTAGTTCACCGTATCCCAGCCGGATATACTGATCCAACCCGATATTCGTCGCTAGCCTGGCTAAAACAGGCGCACTAACCATAGTTGATTTAAGTTTGGCAAGTTTACCTTCGTTATAGTTGGGATAATTTTCAAAGAGAAACTGGCAAACAATAAGCCCTAAGACGCTATCTCCCAGGAATTCAAGGCGTTCATTGCTGTTCACGCCATGCTCATTGGCATATGAAGAATGAGTAAGAGCGTCAGTAAAATACTCAAGATCAACTGCCACTATTCCCATTTGGGCTAACAATTCTGCTATTGTCCCCTGAAAATCATCGGGTTGTTTTTTCTTGGTACGGTTTAACTTATCCATTATACTTTCTAAAAGCTAGACACGCATTGTGTCCTCCAAAACCTAATGAATTGGATAAAACGTATTCAAGTTCAGCTTTCTGGTAATTATTTGGAACATAATTTAAATCACAATTAGGATCGGGAGTTTGATAATTGATCGTTGGTGGAATCAAACCATCCCTAATTGCCAAAGCACAAATAATTGCTTCAATCCCTCCGGCAGCGCCTAACAGATGACCGGTAACCGATTTGGTTGAACTTACCGGAATTGATTTGGCGTATTCTCCAAAGACTGTTTTAATTGCTAACGTCTCTAAATGATCGTTCGCCGGAGTTGAAGTTCCATGAGCATTAATATATGATACTTGGGCGGGCTTTATACCTGCATCTGCAATCGCTAACGCCATTGCTTCAGCCGCTCCGGATCCTTCAGGATGCGGAGCAGTCATATGATATGCGTCACCGGTCTCTCCAAATCCAACCAGTTCGGCATAGATCTTAGCTCCCCGTTTTAATGCATGTTCAAGTTCTTCCAGGATCAGAATACCTGAACCTTCACCCATAACAAATCCATCACGATTTAAGTCAAAAGGACGGCTTGCTCCTTTAGGATTATCATTATTGGTCGACAATGCTCCCGCCGAAGTAAACCCGGCATATGACAGCGGAGAAATCGCCGCTTCTGCTCCGCCGGTAATCATCGCCTTCGCATAACCGTTTTGAATTAACCGAAATGAATTTCCAATCGAATGGGAAGCTGAGGCGCACGCAGTTACTACCGTATGATTTGGCCCCTTAGCACCGGTGATAATTGAAATATATCCTGAACCCATATCTGGAATTAACATTGGGATAAAAAACGGACTGACCCTGCCAGGCCCTTTCTCCAGACATATTTTGGTCTGTTCTTCAAAAGTTCTGATACCGCCAATTCCTGATCCAATAACTACACCAACATCTTTGGCATTTTGCTGATCAATTACCAAACCACTGTCTTCCAAGGCTAATTTTGATGCAGCCACCGCAAAATGGACAAAACGATCAGTACGTCTGATCTCTTTTTTGTCCATAAACTGACCAGGATCAAAATCTTTAACCTCGGCCCCAATTTTTACATCAAATTTAGAAGTATCAAATGAAGTTATATAGTCGACACCTGATTTTCCGTTAATGATCGAATCCCAAAATTGCTCTTTAGTTTGTCCGACAGCTGTGATAACCCCTAAACCAGTAATGACCACACGATGTTTCATGGTTCACCCCATCAAATAATTATTAAGAAAGCCCCGCTAAACGGGGCCCTCTTGAAATTTTATTGAGCATTCTCTTTAATGTAATTTACTGCGTCACCAACAGTGGCGATTTTTTCAGCATCTTCATCAGGAATTTCCAAATCAAATTCCTCTTCCAATGCCATAACCAATTCAACAATGTCAAGAGAATCAGCACCCAAATCATCAACAAAAGAAGCTTGTTCGGTTACTTCTTCTTCATCTACACCTAATTGCTCCACGACAATATCCTTAACTTTACTAAAGATATCCAACCACTTCACCTCCTTCCCAACTCAAGGTTGGTATTTTTGATGATGTATGTAAAGCAAAAATTTTATCCATGCCGTTGGATTACATTACCATTCCGCCATCAACATTTAACACCTGGCCGGTGATATAGGCGGATTCGGAAGATGCTAAAAATACTACTGCATCAGCAACATATTCCGGTTTACCAAGGAAACCCAATGCAATTGCCTTGGTCAAATTGCTCTTGGCTTCTTCGGATAAAACCTCAGTCATCTTCGACTCAATAAATCCGGGAGCGATTGCGTTGACTCGAATATTTCTGGAACCCAACTCTTTCGCCATTGTTTTGGTGAAAGCAATTACGCCACCTTTTGATGCTGCATAATTAGCTTGCCCGGTATTACCAATCTCTCCAATTACTGAAGCAATATTAATTATTTTTCCGGAACGCTGCTTCATCATACTCCTGATGGCCGCTTTTGTACATAAATATGTACCTTTTAAGTTAATATTTAAAACTGCATCCCAGTCTTCTTCAGACATCCGCATTAACAGATTGTCTTTGGTGATCCCTGCATTATTAACCAATATGTCTAATCTGCCATAATTATCCAAAGCCAGTTTAACCATTGCTTCACAATCTTCGGCTTTAGTAACATTTCCAACTATCGCTACTGATTGACCACCATTTTGATTAATCTCTTTTGAAGTCTCATGCACATCATTGCTAACATCAGACAGAACAACAATTGCTCCCTCTGCTGCTAGTTTTGTCGCAATTGCCTTACCGATACCTCTGGCCGCTCCAGTAACAATTGCCACCTCATTTGCTAATCTCATATTACTAGACCTCCTTTAAAATTGCAAGTGCTTTTTTAAGTGAGTTTTCATCTTCGCAATTGGTTATTGTCGAACCCTTGATCGTCTTTTTGACTAAGCCGGAGAGGACTTTACCCGGACCAACTTCGACAAAGGTTTCCACTCCAGATTCTTTTAAAGCTAACAGACTGTCTTCCCATAACACGGACGAAAAGATCTGTTGATAGAGACTGTCAGCCAATTGCTCCTTACTGACAGGCTTAGCAGTGATATTCGCAATTACTGGCACTTTCGGTTCCTGCCATTGGATTTTTGCCAGTGAGGGACGTAACTTAACTGCTGCTTCTTTCATAAAACTGGAATGAAACGCTCCGCTTACTGCTAAAGGAATAAATTTAGCCCCCTCTGCAGTAACCAAGTTCTGTAACTCGGCGATACCATTCTTCGCTCCTGAAACCACTATTTGGCCGGGACAATTATAATTAGCGGCCTCAACTTGACTTACCTGTTTTAATAATTGATTAAGCTTTTCCCGTTCCATACCCAGTACTGCAGCCATCGCACCATTTCCTGACGGATCCGCCTCGGCCATCAGATTGGCCCGCTCTTGCACCAGACTGATCGCTTCACCAAAGGATATCGCATTAGCAGCAACTAAAGCGCTATATTCACCCAAACTATGTCCGGCAACAAAATCCGGTTCAACTCCTTCAGATTGTAAAATACGGTACAAAGCAATACTGGTAGTCAAGATCCCCGGTTGGGCGTTGCGCGTATCTTTTAAATCTTCTTCCGGACCGTTAAAGATAATCGCCGTTAAATCCCGGCCTAAAATCTGGTTAGCTTCATCAAACACTTCCTTGGCAATTCCATAGTTATCATATAGTTCTTTACCCATCCCAACATACTGTGAACCTTGTCCTGGAAAAACAAATGCTATTTTACCCATTATTTTCTCCTTTGCAAGATTTGGACTGGAACCAACATTAATTGACTGCTTCTTTAATTTTACCCACTATATCTTCATTAATTGCTTTAATAGTAGCTCTAATTGCATTTTTGATCGCTTTGGCGTTCGAACTACCGTGACTAATCATACTGACTCCGTTCAGACCTAATAACGGGGCCCCGCCATACTCCGTATAATCTAACTTCGCTTTAATTTTTGATAATGATCCCTTAAGCATCATTCCAGCCAATAACGCTATCGGGTTGCCTTTGATTGCTTCTTTAATCTGTTCCATTAAAACTGAAGAAACACCTTCAGCCAGCTTCAGAACGGTATTACCTACAAAACCGTCACAAACAATTACATCACAGTTCCCTTTAAGGACATCACGCCCTTCAATATTACCAATAAAGTTAACCTTAGTCGATTTGAGCAGTTGATGGGCTTCGATAGTCAGTTTATTACCCTTGGTTTCCTCTTCGCCAATACTTAACAGCCCGATTCGCGGATTGGGGATCCCAAATACTTTTTCGGCATAAATCGACCCCATAATTGCAAATTGGACTAAATTTTCCGGTTCACAATCAGCATTGGCACCCGCATCAAGCAAGACACCCATTCCTTTTTTATTCGGCATTGGAGTGGCAATCGCCGGACGTTCAATTCCTTCAATTCGACCCAAATTAAAAAGTGAAGCTGTCATTGCCGCCCCGGTATTACCAGCAGAGATCACTGCAGCTGCCTCGCCTTTTTTCACTAAATTGTTGGCAACTACTAAGGATGAATCCTTCTTTTTCTTCACTGCACTCGCTGGATGTTCATCCATGGCAATAGCTTCACTTGCCGGAAAAATATCTAATTTCAAACCTTGGCATGATAATTTATCTAATTCCTGTTTGATCTCTTCTTCTTTTCCAACTAAAATTACTTCCGTATTAAATTCTCGACAGGCGTCAACCGAGCCCCTGACAATCTCCACAGGCGCAAAATCCCCACCCATTGCGTCTACTGCGATCTTCAACCAAAACACCTCCGGGGGCAAGTATCAAGAATAATCTATCATTAAATAAATCGTTTTAAAATTCTTTATTACAATTATTTTAGTATAACTAAAAATATATAAAAGTCAAGGGAAAAATGACAAAAAAAAAGTCGAAAGACCAAATGGTCAATCAACCTTAGCAATAACTTCCCGACCTTTATAGTAGCCGCAGGATTTGCAAACTACGTGCGGCAATTTAGGCTCGTGGCATTGGGGACAAGTACTGATTTGTGGTGCTTTTGCTTTCCAATTGGCACGGCGTAATCTTTTTCGAGTTCGGGAGGCTCTATTTGTTGGATTTGCCATTTTTAGTCCACCTCCTTTGTATTTAACAAACTTTTTAGCTTTTCAAACTGTGGATTAATTGGTTCATCAACGCAACTACACTCTGTTTCATTTAAGTTAGCTCCGCAAGAAGAACAAAAACCACGACACTCCTCTTTACAGATGAATTTCATTGGCAAAGATAATATCACCTGTTCAACCAATGGTTCAGTCAAATCAAGATAGTCGCCCTTAATAACTGTACAATTATCTTCTGTGTCCGCGTCTTTGCAAACATACTCTTCTTTAAAATCAGCTTCCAATGTACTGGTAAAACATTCCAAACAGCGGTTGCAGCTTGATTGATATTGGCAACTTAACTCTGCCTCAACTAAAAAACCTTCACCGGTATTAGTAATTTTCCCTTTAACATCCAAAGGTGTCAGGAATTCCAATCCCAATTCTTCGATCTGTTTAATTGCGTCTAAATCTTGTTTCCCTTCAAAGGTAACAATCCCGCCACGAACATCTCGAATCGGGTTAATATTAACTTTCACAAAAAATCACCTTCGACTATTATATATATTTATCAATCAAAAGTCAATCTTTACCTCAAATTAGTTTTATTATTTATCCTTCCAAGGTTTACACTTCTTAAAATCAAACTCTCCGGCAAAATAATAATGAGGTGAAGTTTAATGTTCAAACATTATCATAAGAAAAGATTAATCAATCCCAATAACCAAACTCCATTAAGTTTAACCAATTCGTCAGTCTGGGAACTCAGCCCCTACCAAATTGCAAAATTTGGCGGTGAGTTGGCCCAAGTTATGCTCGAAGCTTTAGAACAACATATCTATCAAAAATGTCTCTCCCGCCAACAGCAGATCTTTCATAAGACAGCTTTTTCGGATTCCACTGTTGCTTCAAAGCATGAGTCAGAGAAACACTGATCTTAATCACTCCATGTATCTTATTAAAAAATTTCCGCAAATTCCAAAAAAAATGCAACATAGCTGGAGCTCTTTCGGAAAAGATATTAGTAAAGGAGGTGACATCACATGGGTACAGGTCAAAAAAGCAACAGCTATCTAGTTAAAGCAGCTGGTCCAGCATTAGACAGATTTAAGTATGAAATTGCTAATGAACTTGGTATTGATCTTTCCAAAGTTCAAGGTGGTTATTTCGGTTATATGACTACCAGAGATACTGGAGCTATCGGAGGTAACATGGTCCGTCGGATGATCGAAGCTGCTGAAAGAACTTTAGCAGAACAAACCATTGCTGAGGTTAAATCCGGATTCCAAGCTGGTTTAAACAGCCCAAATCCTTCAAGCCAAAATTTCAATCAAACTAGTGGAAATCAATACAAGTTCTAATTTGAAATAAGAATGTACTTATTACTTTAAAAAGGAGGATATTATTCCTCCTTTTTAAATATCTTCAAATATCTTTAGGCACTCAAATTTTTCTACTCTTGAAATTATTACTTCAATTTGTTAATATTAAAAAAAACCTATTAAAATACTAGGGATTGAAAGGAATTTGTGATGAGGATTTCTACAAAAGGTCGTTATGGACTGCGAGCAATGGTTGACTTAGCAATGAATTCAACCGACGGTCCGGTCCCACTGCGTCAGATTGCTGAAAGACAACTAATTTCCGATTCCTATTTGGAACAAGTATTCACCAGTTTAAGAAAGAATGGCTTGGTAATCGCTGCCCGGGGTGCGCAGGGAGGTTACGAATTAAACCGGCCGGCTCAAGAGATCACTGTCGGAGAAATTCTTCGGGCTTTAGAGGGTCCAATCGAACCGGTCCATTGTGTCGGAAAAAACAGTAAGACTTGTGAGCGGGAAAAAGACTGTATCACCCATTCTTTTTGGGAAGAATTAAACAACACAATAAACCAGCTGTTAGATAATACGACATTGGCGGATCTGGCGGAACGGGCGCGTTCTTCCCAAAATATGTACTATATTTAACTTTGATACTTAAATTATGGAGTTGTCATGAAACAGGATAAATTACACCGGTTCAGCCGGTTTGAACTATTAGTCGGGCATGAAGGACTAGCAACCTTAAATCGTGAAAAAGTAGCAGTTATCGGACTGGGTGGAGTTGGTTCCTACTCAGTGGAAGCATTGGCACGGGCCGGAGTAGGTTGGTTAATCTTAGTTGATTATGATGATATTTGTCTAACCAATACCAATCGTCAGATTCATGCAATTAAAAACAACTATGGCCGTCCCAAAGTCGAAGTTTTAGAGGAACGGGTAAAAGCAATCAATCCTGATTGTGTCGTCGTCTCGTGGAAAGAGTTTGTAACTCCTGATAATTTAGATTCAATCTTACATGGCAGAATCTCTTATGTAATCGATGCCATCGATACCGTCTCTTCAAAAGTTGCTTTAATCAGTTATTGCGTCAAAAATAATATCCCCATCATTTCTGCAATGGGGACCGGTAATAAATTTAACCCGTTTGCCTTTAAAATTGATGATATCAGCAAAACGCATACCTGCCCGCTGGCCAAAGCAGTCCGTAAAATGCTGCGTGATCAAGGTGTCACCACTGGAGTGAAAGTGATTTATTCAACCGAAAAACCGGCTGCTTTAAAAGATGAAGCAGTTGCTACCTGTTATTCCGGTTGTATTTGCCCTAATAAGGACAGTGCTGTCTTCACTTGTACGCAACGGAAACAAATCCCCGGAAGTACTTCATATGTACCTCCAATCGTTGGGATGATGATGGCCGGACAGGTAATTCAAGATTTACTGAAACTTAACAGCAATTAAAGTCTTTTTGCACAACCTTAGGATAAAATAAGATATTCCTTTTAATAATTGGTCTGTGCGAGCTTTTCTACAGGCTTGGTTTCTTTAAAGCAAACCGTTAATAAAACCGGTGTTAGAAGCGTAGAAACTAATACTAATAACACCGCTCCTGAAAACAGTTCGCTGCCAATAATTCCTTTTCTCAAACCCAATGAAGTAATTATCAACAAAACTTCTCCCCGGGCGATCATTCCAGAGCCGATAATGAGTGAACTTTTTAAGCCAAAACCTCCCAAAAGCGCCCCAATCATACTTCCGATGAGCTTCGAAGCAATTGCTACCAGTACTAAAATAAAAAGGAACAAGAGGATTGAGAGATTAATCTGACGCAAATTAGCGATCGCTCCAATTCCGACAAAGAAGATCGGAACAAAAAAAGTATATGCAATAACTTCGATCCGCTCAGTAACTAATTTCTTAATTCGGGTTTTACCAACAAATATCCCCATTAAGTAGGCACCTATTATTGTCGCGACACCCATCTGCTCCGCTAACCATGCGAACAACAAACAACACGCTATTGCCAGAGTAACCCGTCCTTCTTTAATCGAATATTTTCTTGAGAGTTTAATTAAGAACGGGAAAAGATAACCGCCAAAGATCAAAACTATCACAAAAAAGAGTGTGATTCTTCCTAACAATGGCAAGATCTGCAGTTGTGAATTCATACCTACAACTACCGATAATAATAAAATTCCCAAAATATCATCAATTATTGCCGCCGCCAAGATTGTATTGCCTTCAGCGGTTTTCAGTTTACCCATCTCCATTAAAACCTGAACAGTGATACTGACACTGGTAGCTGTCAAAATCGTCCCGACAAAGATTGCTTCCTGCAGATTATGCCGCCAAAAAAACACTAATATAATCCCTAATATAAATGGCAGCAGGACACCACCGGCAGCAACCAGCAGCGAACGTTTCCCCAATTTACTCATCTGCTCCATTTCCGTATCTAAACCGGCTAAAAACATTAATAAAATGACACCAATCTGTCCAACTTCATCTAAAAACAGGTCTGGTTTCAACCAACCTAAAATAGTTGGCCCCAGTATTATTCCAGTCATTACTTGTCCAAGAACGGAAGGCATACCTAGCCGTTTGCTAAGCATGCCCCCCAGTTTGGTAAATGCCAGTATCATCGTTATATTTAACAAAAAAGCTGAAGGTATTACACTTGGCTCAGACATTTTAGAAACCTCCACAATATAATTTCAATGCTGCTATTCCTTTTTACCAATTCCTACTGCTTTACAAACCGGCACAACAAACATCATACCGGTACATGGTTCTTGAAATCCATCAAATTCTTTGGCAATTTGCTCCATTGCCTTTTCAATTTTATCCGGATGTTTGGAAACCGCAAAGATCGTCTGGCTGGTTTCATGTTGCCTTGACAACAGGTTCCGCAAACTCCCAAAAACCGGAATATTATCTGCAAGCATCTTGCCCATCCCCATTGATTCAACAATCGTTGCCCCTCGAATCTCACTCTCTAAAAGGATTTCTAACACCCGTTCTGTCTTTTCAGAGTCTGAGATGACTATAAAAAGCGCTTGCCAGTTTTCCATCGCTTCATCTCCTTGGATCCATTAATTTATTACATTAATATTATAGCACTATTATTTTTATTTTCGCTTTGCATATCGCTTAAAATTACTAAAAAACCTAACCCGGGTACCCGCGTGATTCGGAAAAACACCTTGATTGACATTACGGACATCTTCAATCGAATAAAAGGCTTTCGGATTGAACTGGCGAATCATCTCGACAACTTGGTGGAGATCACTCCGCTTAATTACTGTATAGATCACATTCACCGGCCCCGTTGTTCCCTGAGCATCAATGTTGGTAACACCAAACCCGGCATTCTTGAGATGTTCTACAAGCTGTGCGGCATCTTTCTTGATGATAATCCGCACCACCAAAACACCCATTGCCAGTTTTTCCTCAATGGTAATCCCGATAAAATTACCCATTGCAAAACCACCGGCATAAGCGATATAACAAAGAAAATTATTCAGATTTTGCATTATTTGACCTATTGCTACCAACCAAATCAGTACTTCAACAAACCCAAGCGATGAAGCCAGTAGTTTTTGACCGCGGGAAACAAAGATAATGCGAATCGTTCCAATGGTTACATCGCAGATCCTGGCAAAAAAGATCAATAGCGGCAGAATAACCCAAGTAAAAACTTCCGAATCTAGCTGCGGGAGTATCTCCACCATCCCCTTCTCAATTGCTTTACACTTGATTCGCTTTATCATTCACAAGTTCCTGCCAGAGCAAATCAGTAACCTTATGTTAAATATCGGCATTAAGCCAACATAATAACAGCCGCTTTAAATACTAATTTTTATTTTTTAACAACGAAACTAACCGTCGCAATGTTTCTTCAATCGAAATTCCGGTCGAGTCAAGCATCAAATCTGCATATTTCTGATAATATTCGATTCTTTCATTATAGACATCAACCAACTTTTGTCCTTTTGTCATTACAATACCCCGAGTGTCCATATCGGTAATTCGTTGTTCTAACTCCGGATAGTCAACATGCAGGTAAACAACGAGATTATTCCGTTTTAAATGTTCCATTGCCTTGTTGCTGTAGATCACACTGCCACCGGTTGCAACAACCGTATTTACTACTTCCAACTTTAACAGGACCGCTTCTTCAATCGCTAAAAACCCAGCAATCCCCTGCTCACTGATAATATCCTGCAATAACCGGTTTTCCTGTTGTTGAATTAGCAAATCGGTATCAATAAACGCCATCCCGATCGCTTTCGCCAGAAGGACCCCAATGGTACTCTTCCCGGAACCAGGCATCCCAATTAATACAATATTCTTATAGCTTTTAGGCATTTGATTACCCCAATTATTTAGTTTTCTTAATACAATAACATAACCAACCAATACTAGCAACTGCCGTCAAAAGCACTAAATATATGCCAGAGTCCTAATAGATTATACCAAAGGCATAGTTCATTAAGTCTGGGAAAAACATATTCTATATTAAAGGTACATCCTAGAACAAACATCAAAAACCTTAAAGGAGCATTCCTGTATTGAAATCAAATGAACTTTGAAAAGACGAGTACCTCCTGTTAGAATACTGGGTGTAAGCAAGTTACCCCTAACAAAATAAGACTAACAGAGGAGGTACTCAATAT
>Ga0209409_1000194_pt1 | contig 65755 bp, 39 predicted proteins | sample AD_JPNMR1_MetaG_FD_184424 | JGI IMG/M metagenome (GOLD analysis project Ga0209409, IMG submission 184424) | Active sludge microbial communities of municipal wastewater-treating anaerobic digesters from Japan - AD_JPNMR1_MetaG (SPAdes) (version 2) | ecosystem: Engineered > Bioreactor > Anaerobic... | reverse complement strand
TAAGTTCCTGAAAGTTTATTTCATTATCTTTAATTACAGACGGGTAGTTTTCTTTTAAGAACTTTAATAGTTTGTTTTCGTTGTTTTCTGTTCCAACTACATTAAAACCTGCTTTTATAAAATCCTCTTTACTGTTCATAATCAACCTCACTTTTTATCAATTCTGCTAATTGTGTTCTATTTATACGTTCTTTAAAAGAAATTTTAATGTTTTTATCCTTATAGTATTCAGATAATGCTTCGAAATATTTCTTAGCAAAGTCAATTTTTGCTTTTTCATATTCAGGAATATCCGTAGATGATTGATATCCTTTCGATTCTACTACAAGAAATATTTTATTACCTTTTGTGCTTTTTATAGCATAGCAAAAATCAGGGTTGTAATCGCCCAATGGGGTTTTGATTTTGAGGCGGGGTAATTTAGCAAAAATTTCAATACTATCAATATCAGGGTCCTGTTCCACAATTTCAAGTTCAAAATCGCTATCGTATTCAATTACTTCTTCAAATACCCATTTTGCCGTTAAAGAAAAATCTCTGTCAATATCCTTCTGGAATTTTCCTGTGCTTCCCGCATCCAAATAGGTTCTCTTGTTTTCTTCTTTGAATATATTTGGCAAAACAGTTCCATTAATGCCGTAATACTTGATGTTGGCTTTAATCAAGGCAATCAGGTGCTTTTTTATAATATCAGAAATTTCTCTTTGAGCCTGTTCTGGATTATTACAAATCATTTTTTTCTTAAAATCATCACTTAACGCATTAAACACTTTGACAACGAATGATAGTGGTGTTTTGGTATTATTGGACAATGTTTTTACAAATTCTAAATAATCAACTTTGCTTTTATGGGTGATGGTGTCTTTTAATTCTCTTGTAATGGCATCCTGTTTCTCAAGTTTATTTACATTTAGTTCTGCGCGGATGGTTTGCAATAAAATTTCTTCAATGTTGAGCTTTTCGATGTCCGCATTTATATTTTGTATCAATTGATTTTCTTGTTCTTTGGTCAAATTTTCAAGCACATAAAAAGCATTTTTGTTGATGGTATTCCATAGGTTTTGAAATTCTTTTGAATGTAGGGATTTAATATAAACTTTCTTTTTTTCTTTTTTCTTTTTGGCATCTTGAATGTAAGTATTGGCATCAGTAGCAAACAGATTTTCAAGCACACTTACTTGTTCTTTGGGCAGACCCAAGTTTCTTAGCTTTATAGAGTAATCAGGTGCTTTTTCGTAAACATCAATACCATCAATGGTCGTTTTGAATATAATCAATTGGCTATTTTCCATTGCCTTAAATATTTTGTGAACAGTGGTATCGTCACATTTTCCTTTGTCTTTAATAAGCCTTTTAAGTTCTTGTACTGTAAATGTTTCCTGAATAAGAAATGAATTGCTTAAAATTTCATTCTGAATGGATTCAACAAAACCTTGTTCTTTGCTGGATACAACAACATCAAGGTTGTTGATTTTCCAGAATAATTCCTGATTCTCATTTAATTTTTTGAGTGTTTGACGTTCCAAATTTTGATTTACGCAAATTCGTAAGCCTCTACCGATTTGTTGCAGTTTAGATATATCACTACCTTGATTAGAGAGTTTACAAATAGTAAAAACATTTGGGTTATCCCAACCTTCCTGCAATGCCCAGATTGAGAAGATGAATCGTGTAGGACTTTCAAAGGAAAGCAGTTTCTTTTTGTCTTTAAGAATTTCATCAACCCCTTTTTTTATCTTTTCATCAGCATTCCCCTTATCACCTGAGAAATATCCACGATGAACAACTAAATTACCTTCGCTATCAAAATCGTTTTGTAAGTATTTATAATATTCGCTGTTATGGTCAATAACCTTCAAAATTTCCTGTCGTTGACTTTTATACTCTTCTTCAAAAATATTTTTAATTTTTGGATGTTCACCTCTGTAAAGGCTAATATCATTGGGTATAAAAAATAATGTAAGTGCTTTTATTCCTTGCTCAAAGAGTTCTTTTTCCTTTTCAAAGTGAATTTTAATGGTTTCTCTGAGCATAGTACGCAAGCTTTCATCAGAAATGGAATAGTCAACTTTCTCGATTGTATTATCTGACAAAACAATAGAATCTCTGTTTATTTTTTTAATGCCTTTGCCATTAAAAATGGAACCTATGCTTAATTCTCGTCTTACAACAATACCATTTGTTAAGGTGTTCACAATGGCTTTTCTATTTTCAATGCTAACAAGTGTGTCTGTGTTTTCAACTATGTCTTGTGTGTAAACTACAATTTTCTTAACCAGACTTTGCCTGAAAGAAGAAATACTATCTAAAACATACGCCACATTAGATAAAGGTACGCTGTCTTTTTTATTAGGGAAAGTTGCACCAAAACGCAAGTAATAATTGTCAAATCCTTCAAAGTATTTTTTAAAGGCATCGCCATCAAAACGATGAGGTTCGTCCATTATCACTATAGGTTTCAATCGTTTTAAACACTCCAGGTAAGACTTTGGTGGGTTGGGATTTTCTTCAAATAAATTAGGTGCATAGATTTCACTTTCTAAAGGACGGTTTAGAATATTATCTTTATGGGCAAATGAGCTTGGTGTCATTACCAAAACTGATAAATGCGAAGTATTGATAAATTGGTTAACTGCTGAAATATTTCCTCCTTCATAAACAAAAACTTCAATTTCTTTTTCCTTTTCATTCGCATATAAACTCTTGAAATATTCTTTAGTATCGTCTAAATGCGTTTTTGTGCCTTCACGAATGGCAATAGAGGGAACAAGTATAATAAACTTCTTATAGCCGAAATGCTTACATAATTCAAAAATAGCTTTGATATAAGTAAAGGTTTTTCCCGTTCCTGTTTCCATCATGATATCTATATTTTTAGTGTTATTAACAGGAAAATTGTAATTGTGATTGTTTTGATGTTCTTTTAATACATCAGTAACATTTTTTCCTTGACGAAGTTGTTCAAAAATATTAACAATATTCTTTACGCAATCTTCTTGATACGTTTGAATTTCATACTGAAATTGTTTTGCTTCTATTCTCATCATAAATCTTTTTAGTTCTTTTAATCCTAATTGTTGTGTAATTGCAGGTTGTAAGGGGTATTATAATAAATATATCAAGGGATAAGAGAAAAGATAAAACAAGAAGTATTTGTAAATCAAGAAGGGGATGGATATGGCTGGAATTAAGTATTACCCGATGTCAAGGTAATAGTTTAACCAGGAAAGATTAGGGTACTTGAAGGAAGCGGTAATGGCTCTTGTGAAGCGGTTACAGTTAAGCACACGGACAATAAGCAAAAGGAGTTAACGGATAGGTCATCATGACCGCATAAATTAAGGACCCTCTTAAATCCGTTGGAGGAATGAGTGATATATGAGATATGGCGGAATACCGGGCTGTGTATTAATGGCTTAGTGAAAGTGTTAAAACCGTCATCTATTTATAATCTGTCGCAACTGGACAATATTCAAATTATCTGGGGTTGTTCAATCATAATTTTTCAATTGTTAATTACGTTGTCAGGTTTTAAACGATTAGAGTATTGGGCAGTAATGGTCTTCGGAAATGAAGGGACAAATTTGATAGCCGTTTGAATTGAACAATTGAATCATTCTTAGAATTTCTTCGATGCTGATATGCCAATCAGGGGGCAAGTAATCGGCGGTATGTCGTGGGCATGAGAAATTGAAACTTTCGTCATAACCTGGTGCGTAGCCATCTTCGGTTCCTTCTTCGCAATGGAATCCGGAAGAGTTAAAGAACTGGATAATACGAAGGAGTTCTCCCAAGTTGATTTTGTTATCTTGATTTGTGTCTGCGGTATGTATTTCGGGAACGGGAATAGGATTGAATATATTTTGAACAAATGCATTTTTATTTCCATTGAGTTCTACCATCCATAGATATTCTTCATAATTGGTCAATCCATCATTATCAATATCGGTGGTTGGCGATAATGGTGATATGCTGATTGGGTATTCAAATGGAGAATAATTTTTTGAGAGTAGAAATGTGTTTTTCAGTATATCTATGTTCGTTCCGATGGTCAAAAGTCCTGTCAAGACATGTCGGAAAAGGTAATAGGAGGAATAGAAATTTGGTTCTGTTTTTAGTTGTTGGTAGTTCTGGATAAATTTACAGATGAATTGGTTTTCCCATATTCCCTGGGGGTTGCATAGTAGGTATTTAACAACTTCTATTTCCCATGCGTCGGGGATATTGGACTGGTTAATATCGCAGTCACTCCATACCTGTCTAACAAAGTATCCAATTTGTATCCCTTCATAGTCGAAGTTGGGGCATGTTTCGGTCCAGACACATCCTTCGCCTTCGGGGGTTCCTTCACCTTCGGGGAATCCTTCGGTAAAACCTTCTTCGGTTCCCTCTCCTTCGATGCAGGGTCCTGATGAGACTAAAATATCTACATTATTTCCGGGGTATATTTGTTCTCCTGCTGGGGGATTTTGATTGATTATTATTCCTGCTTCAATTTCATTATTACATTGATTCGTCACATTACCTATCATTATGCCAGCGGATTCTATTATACTTTCTGCTTCTTCTGTGGTTAATCCGATTAGATTTGGTACGGATATAGTACAGGGTCCTGTTGAGACACAGAGTGACACGGAGTTTCCTATTTCGACTGTTGTCCATGCTGGTGGGTCTTGGTCTATAACATAGCCAGATGGGTAATCATTATTGCATACTTCTGTAATGTCACCTACTGTTAAATCTCTGTCAATTATGGTTGTTTCTGCGATATTTTGGGGTGTCCCTATTATATTGGGTACCTGTGTGAGGTTTGTAAAAACACAGCGGACATATCGGTTTTTATCCATAGAAAAGGAACATTTTGGGTATGTAGGTAAGGTATCACCAAAATCACCTTCCCATCGGAGGAATTTCCAGCCTGGAGTTGTTTCCGTTCTCTCACAGCGGATAAATGTCCATTCAGCAAAATCTAATTCATGAATCCCTGTTGATAGGTTCAAAGGTTCGTTAAACCCCTCCTTCACAGAAACACTTCCTTCTCCAATAATCTCCAATGTTAGTCTATACCATGGTTTTTCAATGAATACTGCGGTAATATTTCGATTCTGGTCCATGGTAAGTACCATCAGGATATAATATTTAGGTTCGTTATCGCCTATATCGCCTTCCCAGTGGTCAAAACGCCATGAAGAATCCGTTGAATAGGATAGAACTGATATTGTTAATCCTTCAGAGTAACGGTGCGGTGCCCCATGCCAAGGGGTTGTTCCGCCCTGACCTATTACATTTATATTAAGGGTATATCCTGTATCGGCAAATCGTGCATTTACATACTTGTCGGAGTTCATAACTACTTGAATAAATTCTTCGTTGCTTATCACATCGCCAGTCCAGCCTCCAAAATAGACACCATCGGATGTGCCAGAACTAATCCCTACAATTCTGCCGTCCAGAAACCCATAGATACCTGGACCGGGAAATGTTGTGCCAGTGGCATTGCCACTATGTTCGATGGTTAACCTCCATTGTGCGGGAGCAAATACAGCGGTTATTGTCTTAGGTTTGTTCATAACAACTTGAATATTTAAATCTGTTCCTGTAACATCCCCTTCCCAGTGGTCAAATGCCCAGTTCGAAGTTGGAAGAGCATTTATAAAAACAGTAGTTCCAGAATCGTAATAGAACGTTCCAATACCAGGATTGACAATCCCTTCATCGCCGACTCTTTGAATTGTTAACATATATTTAATTTTCTCACCAGCAAAAGAAGGGGAAACAGCAATGAAGAACAAGAGAAGGATTAAGGGAAGGAAATATCTTTGAGTTTTCATATTTTATGTCCTAATTATTATGAGGGTTGATTTCTTTTGAATTTTCAGATTCTCGTTCTAAAATAGTTCTATATATATAACGACCTAATCGTGTCACAGATAATTCTCGTTCTGTCGGGATGCCGAACGGATTTTGTTGTGTCTGTGCATCTACAATTTGGAAATGAGGGCTATTAATGAAAACATCACATATATTCATACTTAATTCTTTAACATCAGTTTGGATAAAAACCTTCCCGTGAGGCTGTAAATAGGATGCTAATATTTCTACTAATTCTGGGGTAACCAATCTCCGCTTATGATGGCGTCTTTTGAACCATGGGTCGGGAAAGTTAATGCTAACCATGTGCAAAACACCAATAGGTAAACTTTCAAGAAGAGGTTGCAAAACAATATGTGCATGACCGAAAAAGAAGTAAAGATTGGTAAGCCCTACATCATCTTTCCAGCGGTTGGCTCGCTCTACTAATGGTTGTCGTATTTCCAGACCTAAGTAATTCCAGTCTTTATTTTTTTGTGCCAATTGAAGTAAAAATTTGCCACTTGCAGAACCCAAATCAAGATGGAGAGGTAGAAAAGATTCCGCGTATACCTCAGACCATGAAGGTATCGGAGGAATAACCTGATATTTCTTATTCAACGGATTTACATGCTGATGGATTCTCAAGGGTTATTCACCTCTATAAGATATTTATCTATATTCATTATATATAATTATACACCCTTTTATTTTAATAATCTGTATTTTCAGATGCTCGTTTTAAACAACGGGATAAAAAGACAAAGAAGGCATGTGGCATAGACGAAACAGGCGAAATGAAAGACACAATTATTCGTATAAAAAATGGGCAGAACATATAGAATAGATTACCGAAGGTACCAACGATAATTTTTAAATAGCCTACTCTTTCAAAAATGATTTTTCCTATTATAAAACGATGATTTTGCTGTCATCTTTCTATTCATTAGCAAAGACGTTCTTGTTATTATTTTGTAGCGTAAACATATCTGACTGTGTTTACATAGGTAAATGTAGTACATTGTCTTGATGAAAAGAAACAGATAGGTTCACCTTAATTTAATCAAAGTCGTTTAATGCCTTAATTGGAGCAGATGCTATGAGGGAGAGGGATAAGTCTGCCTCGGTGGTAACAGAATTTTTTGGTGTATGTGCAAATATGGTTTATTTTACATAGATAAGAGGGCTTATGTTTTTTATAAAGAAGTGGAATAGACAATATTGATTGGATGCTGTTATCAAAAAATGAATTGTATTTATGAATTTTATCGCTGTACTTATCCTGGGCAGTAGCCGTCTTCGCCATCGGGGCAGGGATGGTAGCCACCCATGTTGAAGAATTGAATTAATCGCAATAACTCACTCAAATCAATCATCCAATCCTGTGTGTTGTAATCGGAACCGTGGGGTGTGCATGTCTTATCACCGTCATATCCTGGGGCGTAGCCATCTTCGGTTCCTGCCTCACAGTGATAACCACCGAAGTTGAAGAACTGTATCACTCGAAGTAATTCAGATAAGACTATTTTCCAATCTCCATTTGGGTCAGCACTATGTGGAGGTTTTTCTCCTTCACCTTCTACCGCACCTTCGCCTTCTTGAGCACCTTCTGCTTCTGCCGACCCTTCTGTAATTCCCTCACCTTCTACCGCACCTTCGCCTTCTTGAGCACCTTCTGCTTCTGCCGACCCTTCTGTAATTCCCTCACCTTCGACCGTGCCTTCTCCTTCTGAGGTGCCTTCAATTATTCCTTCACCTTCCTGTATGCCTTCACTTGTCCCTTCACCTTCGGGAGATCCCTCGATTATTCCTTCCCCTTCTGATATCCCTTCCCCTTCAATGGTGCCTTCAATTATTCCTTCCCCTTCCTGTATGCCTTCTCCTTCTGTAACTCCTTCACCATCAGGTGTTCCTTCGGGTGAGCCTTCTATACAAGGTCCGGAGGAGATTGTGAGATTCACCGCACTGTCTGGGGGCACTTTTGTCCCTGCTGAGGGTGATTGGCTTATTATAAGTCCAGTTCGAATGGTATTACTACATTGCAAACTTACATCGCCAACAGTTAGCCCTGCTGAGGTAAGTATATTCTCTGCTAATGTCCGTGAATATTGGACGACATTGGGCACATTTATTAGACATGGGCCAGAAGAAACAGTAACGTTAACTGAGGTGCCAGGTGGAACCTGTATCCCTGCGGTTGGGTATTGATTCATTACTCTTCCCGCTGGGATGGTGTCATCACATTGTTCAGTTACTATACCCACTATCAATCCAGCGTTTAATATCATATCTTCTGCATCTGGACGGAGTTGCCATAGTATATTTGGTACCGCTACTGGACAGGGACCGGAGGAAATCACAATATCCACTCTACTACCTGGGGGGACTAATTCTTCGGGGAGTGGGTTTTGGCTAATGATTATGTCTTGTTCCACTTCATTGCTACACTGTTCTGATACATTTCCTAACATTAGTCCTACTGCATTAAGTTCAGATTCCGCCTCTGTTTGAGTTTTTCCTGTAACATCTGGGACAGGTACTGGACATGGACCTGTAGATATCCAAAGTGATACCGTTGTGTTAATCTCTACTGTAGTTCCTGCGGAGGGGTTTTGGTCAAAGACATATCCCGATGGGTATTCATCATTACAAACTTGAGTAATATCGCCTACATTTAGCCATGCGTTCGTGATAGCGGAGGTAGCCTCTGACTGGGTACTACCGACGACATCTGGCACTTGAGTTTTATCCGTAAAGAGGCAACGGACATATCTGTCCTGGTCCATAGAAAAACTACATCTGGGGTATGTCGGCGATGTATCTCCATAATCACCCTGCCAACGAAGAAATTTCCATCCCGTAGTAGTTTCTATCGCTTCCAGACGGATGTATGACCATTCAAGATAATTGTAAATATACACACCTGGTGTGAGGATAATTGGGGTGTCATAACCAACCCGAAGAGAAACATTCCCTTCACCTATAATTTCTATTGTCAAGTTGTAATATGGTTTTAGAATGAATACTGCGGTGATATTTCGGTCACGATCCATTGGCAGGTTGTAGATTGGATTGCTACGTGGGTCATTCTCATCAATATCGCCTTCCCAGTGGTCGAGTCGCCATAATGGGTTCGTTTGCTGGGATTCTACATCCACAAGTACATCACTCGAATAACGGTGAGGATTTCCCAGTGGACTGGGTACAGTGCCACCTTCGCCAACTACATACATATTTAAAATATGACCTGTGCTGGTAAATCGTGCATCAATATACTTATTAGAATTCATAGTAACCAGTATAAACTCACTACTTCCGTAAGCATCACCCGACCACCCACCAAAGTAGACACCATCCGTGGTAGCGACACTGATGCCAACGGTCCGACCATTCACAAACCCATACACCCCTGCGGATGGAAATGTGGTTCCTACTGCGTCTCCGCTATGGGTGATTGTCAATAGACAATCTGGCTCCACAAATACTGCTGTTACTGCTTTAGGTCCATCCATTGTTACCTGAGTATAGAGGTCTGTGCCAGAAATGTTTCCTTCCCAATGGTCAAAAGCCCAGTCCGCATTAGGAGTGGCACTGAGGAAAACAATCGTATCTTTGGGATAATAATATGTTCCTGGCGGGGGAGATACAGTCCCTCCACCAACTAAATATATATCGAGACGATAGGATACTTTCTGCTGTGCTACCAGTTTTAAGGGTAGTAGTGCAAAGAGAAGTATTAGCACTATAAATTTTACTTTATTTCTCTTATTCATTTTTATGTTCTCCATTTCTGAACTTCCATTTTATTATCAGCTCATTTCGTAATTTTATTTGTCTTCTTAAAATAATTATACTACTTCTTCATACAAAATAATCTGGTTTTGAAGGATAATCTATGAAAAAAAATTTTTCCTTTTTATTTTTGTTTAGTTTCGGTATGTTTTTGGGAAGTTATTCTTTTGCAGAGGAAACACGAAATAATGCGGAGACAATATCAAAGGTTCTGATATTAATGGCAGACAATAGTTCTGAGTGGGCATCTGTTGCTGATAAAATCATGAATCGTTTCAACAGTGGGTTATACAAAGCGAAGTGCTTAGGGATAGATATGTTTATTGCTAATCAGGGTATTTTAAGTTATACAGATTTGCTGGTTATTATTCCTGGTTTTTCTTTGCCTACCTTAACTGCTCCTACCATTATGGAATTTATTAAGAGAGGTGGTGATTTAATTGTATTAGGTGCTCCACTCTGGAATAATGATTTTATATGGGATGGCAAACGTTGTGTAAAACCTATACAATTTGTTAAGGAACATTTTTCCTCATTACTTCCCCATTTGTTTTCTTTTGCGGAAGGGAATGTGAAAGATTGGCAACGGGAAAGCAATAACATGCAATCACCTGTTGTTTTTGAATATCAGCCATTAAACGATATTATCCCGAACCAAACTTTCCACGGCTTTCATGCTTCTATTATAGATATGAAAGGCTGGGATATTTTTGCGACACCACCTCTGGAGAATCCATTCCCTAATAATCATCAGGTTACTGTTTTCTTTGCTAAGGGGACGAAAACGACAGATGAACTCACTATTGAATGGCGTGAAAAAGATGGGTCAAGATGGATTGCATCGGTTCCTTTAAGTGAAGAGTGGCAGTTTTATGCATTGACATCGGACAGGTTTAAGTTGTGGGAGTCTCCTTCACGTATTGGGACATCGTTTAATCCTCAAAATGCGATTAACGTTTGTATTGGCTTGACAATGAGCCATTCGTCTATTGCTGGTGGGAGGCATGAGTTCTGGTTTGCGGGATTAGGCACAGCACCGATGACATCAGAACATCAAATACTACTGCAAACAACAGACCTCCCAAAATTAGAACTGTTCTACCCAGAATATAAATTTTATACTTCAAATGATGTCTGTTCCATTTCGACAGATACAGAGTTAGCTCTAAAAGAAATGACGATGCCTGTTCCCAAACAATTTTTATTAATTCATCCTCGTCCTCGTGGTGGAGGATTTGATAAACATCGTTCATGGCGTTGGATACCGTTAATACATGCTTGGGGGAAAGGGAATAGTTATCGTGGAACTCTCTCCGCGATGATGATATACAATAATGAACCTTATAAAAATTCTGTTCAAGCCTGTTTTGCCGTTCAGGACGCGGAATGGTATCTGGACAAACAATTTATGGAATATTTTTCTCAATGGATAAAGAAATTAAGAGAGGGCATTTTTCTTATTGATGGTGGATGTTCTTATTACACTGTTTTTCCAGACCAGAAATTGCCGATGGGGGCTACGGTTCTTATGACAACGGAGACAGATTATTCAAATGCAAGTATCCAATTATTATTACGAAATCGCAACCGCAAACTATTATGGGAAGATGTTATACCAATCCGATTGAGCAAACAGGAAATACATCGGGTTGTAGAGAGTATTCCTTATCCACGAACTATGGCTGACAATATTCAGGTAGAATGTTATCTTATTGTAAATGGAGAGAAAAAAGATTATGTATATCATGGGTTAAATCGGTGGAAACCACGAACGAAAAAAGAGTTTGTCGAGGTCAAACATGGTGATTTTATCTATCGCGGGAAACGTTGGTGTCCTCATGGTGTCAATTACATGCCTTCATCGGGGATTGGTGTAGAGTGGTGGCGTTATTTTGAATATTGGATGGGAGCTGAGGCTTATGACCCATGGATTATTCAACGTGATTTGCAACGGATTGCAGATATGGGGATGAATTCCATCAGTGTATTCCAGTACTACGATGTTATGAATGACCAGAATCTCCTCGATTTGTTGTATCGGGCAGACCGTTTAGGTTTGAAAGTTAATTTGTCTTTACGGCCTGGCACACCATTTGATTTTGAGTGGGACAAAATAAAGGAGATGATAGAATATTATCGATTGCCAGAGCATGATGAGGTATTTGCTTATGATTTAGCATGGGAACCGATGTTTCCGGGGCACGAAGGCAGAAAACGTTGGGATAAGGAATGGGTAGCATGGGTTATTGAACGGTATGGCTCTATCGAAAATGCAGAAAAGGACTGGAAATATCCTATTCCCCGAGATGAGAATGGCAATGTTACCAATCCCAAAGATGAGATGATGACAAAAGAGGGTGAATGGCGTATTATGGTATGTGCATATCGCCGTTTTCTGGATACTTTATTATATGAATATTACAATCGAGCACGAACATTAGTCCGTTCTGTGGATACGAATCATGCGGTAAGTTTTCGTATGACGGAAGGGTCAAACCCCACCAATAATTGGGCAAATCCACTTCCGTATGACTGGTATTACTTATCGCAGGCGGTAGATATATTAGAGCCAGAAGCTTATGGTAGAATTGGGAACTGGGAGATGGTCAAACCTGGCTGGTTTCAGGTAAAATATGGCACATATTGTAATCCCGATATACCCCTATTCTGGGCAGAAATAGGGTACAGTGTGTATCGGAAAAATGAGGAACAAACTCAGCGTGCATTACAATTTCAGGCGGATTATTTCACAGATTTTTACAACATGTTATACAAAAGTGGATCTGATGGGGTCTATTTCTGGTGGTATCCTGGTGGGTATCGTGTAAATGAGAAAAGTGATTATGGGATTATTAATCCAGACGGGACATATCGTCCTGCTACTTTGGTTATAAAGGAGCATGCAAACATCTTTCGTAAACAAAAATTTACCCCTCATGATTGTGAAATAAAAATTGACCGTGATAAAACCTCTATGGGTGTCGCTGGTATTTATAACGATGTGAAAGAGACATTCTGGCAATTGATTGATAAGGGGAAAAATCCGAAATTAATCAGTGAAGGGACAGGTAAAAATTCACAAAACTGTCCTCTAATAGCAGTAGGAAATATTCCCTATAATAGTAGTAATCCCCCCAAATATTTAGATGCCTTTTTTGATTCTGTTATGTGGGTGGACGGTAAGGAGGTAAAACTGATTTGTAAAGGGGATACAATTAAAATAACAAATAACGCCGATAAAATAAAGGTAAGAGTAATATGCACTAACTTAGGAGAGGCAGAATGGGTAGCTGGGTCAAAACACATGCTTTTAGAAGGCGAAGTAGCCTTACTGGTTTGTTCAGAACAGGAACAGCAACGAATTCCGTTAAGAAAATCACTAAAACGGGGAGAAACAACAGAGTTCTGTTTTGAAATTTCTGTGCGACAAGAAACCTCTATTCAATTAACTATGGAAAGCTTTAATCGTGCTCTTTTCGGACCTAAATTTATCTTCAAAATTAATCAGTACTCAATTACATAGCAAATATCGGTTCTGCAAAGTAATTGGCATCCATTTTTATTATTTCGTAGGTTTCTTCAACAGATATACCAATCTTGTATTTAAGCATGTTTTCGACAAGTTTTTGTCTATCGATAACTATTAGAGTAGGATTTTCTATTGTATCTACATATTTCCAGGCTTCTCTTGAGATAAAAGAGGTAGTAATAAATACACCTGCTTTCCCTTGTTTTTCATTAATACTTTTAGCAAATTTTTCAATTTCTCCTTTATCTATTAAGCGTTTTCTTCCATATCTCGCCTGAAGATAAACAATTTCATTTTCGCCTTGCTTGATAATACCATCAACAACTACTTCTTCTTTATCGGAGGTTCTACCAATCTCTTCGCACACACCTTTATAGCCGATATTATTCAAAATATCAATAATCAATTTACCAAAGATTGTAGGGGTAATATTAGCCAATGCTTCCCCAAGATCTTTTTCGGTTTTCGCAACAAACTTTTTAACGATTTTCATGATAGTCTCTTTTGGTTTCCTTTTAGGTATACCATCGGGCTGAATGCCCCTACGTTTTTGCATTTTCAATTTCTTTGCATTTTCTTTCCAATATGCAAATTCTGGGGAGTGTTCAACTAAATACGCTGTATCCATTTTCTCAGGATTTTGTGAAAGGATTTCTCTGCCTTTCTCTGTAATCCACCGATATCCTATTTTGTTTCTTCTTTGTGAATCTACAAATTTAGCAATTTTTAGATAAGTGGTTGCCCAATAAACCCGAAAGTAAAATACTTTTTGCCGTTTACCAGGGAAGGTTCTTTTCTTTTCTTCTTCGGTCAAACCGAAATAATTTGCTAATTCATTCTCAAGTTCACCAGCAGTCCATTCTTTACCATCTGAAAGCGTTTTTAAGAGTGGCAATAAAATTTCTTCAGTTTCAGGTATCATTTTCTTTTCCTCCAAATAAATTAAATCCTATTTATCAATTATCTTATTATAACTTTATCCACGTGTGTAAACAAAATCTATTTACCCTTACATTGTTCAATTAGTTTTTTTATGGCAGGTTCTCGGGTTGGAAGCAAACCTGATTTTAGGCATGCTTCCGCGTAATATAAAGCATTTTTACAGTCGCCTTGCTTTTTATAAAAAAAAGCGAGTTCGAAAGAGGACTTACTGCCAGGCAGTAATTTATGTCCTTTTATCCATGCCTCTTCTGCCTCTTCAGGCTGGTTCAACATGTCATGAACTTTCCCTAAATAAAATCGTGCATCTGCAAGCATTTCCTTTGATTTTACATTTTCAATCCATTCTTCTGCAAATGGTAAGGCTTCCTGTGCTTTATTTAGTCGTAGCAGGGAATCAATAAGCAGACCATAAGCACCTGTCTGAGGATATTCAGACTGAACAGATTGTTTTAAGCATTCCACTGCTTTTTCATATTCCTGTTCAGACCAATAAATATATCCTAATCGATAGAATACATACGTGCGGTTAAATTCCCCTGCAAATCTTGATTTGGTAGCAAGTTCGTAAATACGTTTCGCATCTTCCATATTTCTACTTTGTTCTAAAGATTGAGCAAATTTCATTAGATTCTCACCTGCGTTATCAACCAATCTTTCGACAATCGGAGGACCGAAGGATAAATAAAAAGTGGAAACAGCCAACACCCCTACAAGTATTACCAATGCCATTAGTAATGCTAATCTAAATAATGTTGGGAATGTATTTATTATCATTTCGATATTATTGTTTTCTTTTAATGTTGACGCATCTTGTTTTAATTCCATAGGTCAATCCTCACTGTTCTTGCTTATTCAAAAAAGGTGCTAAAAACTGTTCCAAACTTTTCACCGTGCTTGAGTTTGGTGGCAAAGATTGTTTTAGCGATTGGTATTCAAATTTTGCTTCCGCAATTTTCTTCTGCTGTGCTAATGTCTGTATAAGTAAAGCACGTGCCTGGGTGTTATTTGGGTCTACTTGAAGTGCGGACTGTAATTTTTCTTCTGCTTGGGCATACTGTTGTTTTTTATACAAAATTTCAGCCCACGAATACATAACTCTCATTTGTGTGGTTTTGTTTGTCGATTTACTTGCAAATGGGAAACATGTCAATGCACGTTCATCAAACCGTAATTTTTGATAGATAGTGGCTAAATTTGCATATAATTCTGGTTTCTCGTCGAATTCACGTTTTGTATTGACGTAGAAACTGACCTCTGCAATCCATGCATATCTTAGGACGATTGTTTTGAATGGCTCTTTTTGTTGGGTATCTTTTTCAATACTTGCGATTACGTCACGGGAGAGATTGAGCCAATCTATTTCCTCTTGTGATTTATTTAGCCTTGTAATAAATTCGGGGATATCTTGATTATTTTTAAAGTTCAGCATTAGTTTTTGGAGTTGTTCCAATCTCTGTTCTGCTGGGAACGTTTGAATTACCGCACCCCATGTAGATAAATCATGCGGGTTTAATTTGAGCGTTTCAATAAGTATTCCTGTTGCTTCTTTACTATTATTTGTTTTCCTTAATTTTTCTTGATATATCATTAGTGCAATCTGGGAAAGAGTCGGTGCCATTTTCTTTGCATCTTTTTTAAATCGTGCAAAATTCTTTTCCAGGAATGTAAGGTATTCATCGGGGTAATTTTTCTGTTTCATAATTTGAGCATATCTCGACCAGAGTTCAACATTCGCTGGGTCAATTGCAAGTGCTCGTTGAATAATTTTTGAAGAATTATCATAGTCTTTTAATGTTTGATAAGCTTGAATCATAATTTGGAATAAGGGTAGGCTTTCTTTTAATCCGTTTTCTAATGCTTTATCTGCATATTTGACGAGGTTTTGCATTATTTCTTTCTTTTCTTCATCGGACATTTTTATATAAGCAGTTCTAAAGAATAAGGAGCGAGCCATTCCTTCATAGGCATCTGGATAGAGTTCACAGTATTTGATAGCATTTGAGACAGACAGTTCTGCCTCGTCTAAAATTTTTTCAACGGTCATGCTCAGAGGTTGTTTTGATGTTTGAGCGTAGTATATCCAGTTGAGACAGCATTGAGCACGGGTTGTCCATAGATCTGGATTATATTTATCGCAAGCCAGTGCTTTATCGAAGTATTCCAAGGCAGATTGATGATCATTCCTCATCATATAAATACGAGCAGTAATCTCTGGGAAACGGGCATCCCATGATTTGACACTCATTCCGTTTATAGCATGTTGTGTTGCACGTTCTAAAATACGTTCTCGTGATTGAGCATGTTGGGGACTATCATAGGTTTTAGTCCAATAAATACCACCTTTGGCTCGTTGCAACTGGACTTCCGCAGAGTAATAACGGAATTGCTGAATCATTAGAAGAAAGAATATTACTGCAATAATGGTTGATATTGTTCTTGCTTTTTTTATGTCCAGAGTGAGGGTCTCATCATCGGACTTTACTTGTGTTAATCCAAGGAACAGGAAGAACATAGCACTGGACACAGGAACACGGATATTAAATCCAAAACATGCATCTGTTGCAAATGCAAGGAAAACGGAGGAGAAAATAACACCTAAGATACCATCCGAAGAATCGTTATATTTCTTTGCTAATAGTAAACCACTAATAAAGCCAAGTAGAATCAAACCGTAGTAAAAAATACCCCCAGGGATACCAGCATCAACCATAGCCTCTAATGGGTCGCTATGAACATGGAAATTTCTTTTTCTTGCGATGGTAAACCATAGTTTTTCATATTTTGTCCAATACGGGATGTTCTCATATCGATAATTACCTGGGCCGTAGCCTAAAATAGGCTTGTGCATAATCATTTTGACCGCGCCAAGATAGCCATTAAAGCGGAGATTTAATGAGTTGTCAAATGGTAGGGAGCCATGCGGGTAGCCTTTTGCGAGGAGTCCTAATGCAATAATAATAACTATGACTGCAATTACGACCAAACCTCCACCCCATAATAGAATTCTTTTTACTTCCCATTTCCTTCCCCAGAGACCGTAAAAGAGCATAAATGCAATTGCCATAAATAAGGCGATACGGGCACTTCGCATCCGTGTAAAGTAAAGGTGTGTAAATGTTAATAGAAAACATATTAAATATAATAGGGTCTTTATTAGTGTTGTTTTGAAATTTTTTTTATTTTCTCCAGTTTTTGATTTCCATAGTTCGCGTGTATACAAACAAAGCAGTCCTATTAACGTAATAACAGCAAATAATAGAGCATGCCCAGCAAAGTTTGGATTAGCATAGGTTGAGGGAAGCCCACGATATTCTTCTACGTCTTTGGTTGACCATGGGAAAGGGTCAATTCCCCATTTTTGGAAGAAGCCGTAGATACTCGATATAGCAATGGCAATGGTAACCCATGTCAATATCCAATAGATTTCTTTCAAATTCAAGACATATACACTGACAAACAAAGATATAAAGCAAAGGGTAATCCAGATGTAATATTCATTAAGTGCAAACATTCTATTTCCAGCAAAAAGCAGAGATAGGAACATAAAAAACAGAAAGCCACCTGTAATAAAAAGGAGTGTTTTCTTTATTTGAAATTTGATTTCATATACCCAAGTATTAAAGAGAGTCACTGCTGAAAGAACAAAAACAAAAATAGCCGTTATTAGATATTTAATAGGGGCGGCGGGGTCACCTACAAAGGGACTTAGAGCCAAGACAACCGCCAAAATCCATAAAGGAATCAAAACATATACAACCGCTTTGCGTGATAATAGGTTTTCATAAAAGGCTGTTTGCATCTGTATCCCTGCACTTTTTTGCAGTTTTTCTTTTCTTTCTCCTTCCTTCGTGTTTTCACTTTTTATATTCTTATTATTATCTATATGTTTATCTTTTTCCCTATATCTTCTACCCATTGTTTAATGGCTCCTTTTGGAATGTTTGTTTTATCAGCATTAAAAGAAATCCAATAGCCCATGGATATGTTCTTATCTTTCACCTTCTTTTTTAGAACCAGAACAGAATTTGGAACTGCATTACCAAACTGTTCTGAATACCAACCTTGCATCGGGTCACGAATGCCCGACAAAATTTCTATCGTCTCTTGACCGATAGGATGAATACAAAGGTTTATTTTATCATGATTAATTAACAGAAATGAATTTGTAAATTCAGGAATCAAGTTAGGGTGTAGGTGAATTAGACTTTCTACTGTACGATTATTTTTTGTATGAATCCAATCCCAACATAACATTCCTTGTCCCCGCAACATATACAAGAGTCGTGTATGCGATGTGCCTGTGTAGTACTTAAATCTACCTACGAAAAGGGGCTCTCCATTATATTCTTCCCAATATAACACTTCCGATTTGCCTCTGCGAGCTACACGGAATGTCCCCCAGTATTCCAGTTGTTCTTCACCAGTAACGTAAACTGTATTATGGGCTCGTGTGCTACGTTGAAATTCTCGATATGGGCTTTTGGCATATCCATGGATTCCCGAGTCCACAATAACCCGTTGTCCTTGAATTAATAACTCATAACTCAACTGGTCACAATGTGCATGGGCAAGTTGATAATCGGGTCCGAATGCTCCTGCACGAATGACTAACTCGACCATTGGTTTGCTATGGTTTGGTTTTATAAGATAATAACCTGTAAGAGGGAATGATGTCCTTGCGTTTTGTAATTCTGGGGAAATGGAGGGGGCATTGTATTTTAAGGCGACAGTAAGAATTTTTTTTGGTTGTGGGAAATGTCCAAAGGTAGAATCTCCAAAGAGAGGAATCTCGCCATCGGAGAGAGTCATATTCTGCAAAAAACAAGTCATTTTTGATACGGCTCCCTTCAAATATTCTGGTGGGTTATTGAGAACAGCCATAACCATTAATAGGTCTATTAACACATGGAGATGATACATTGGACATCTTTCATAGTGTCCACCATCCTCCAATATTTGTTCTTTAACTTCCTTTTCCAATTCATTGAGGAATTTAGGTAATAACTCTGGAAAAAATGTTGCAGAACTTATAATAATGCCAGCAAGATTTTGAATAACATGATTTGCTTTTAAGTGATATTCGATAGATTTTGAGAGCCATTTGGTTTGAATAGCTAACGAGTCTAAAATCTCCTTATCGTTCCATTTCCATAAATAAATTGCTAAACACCAATAGCGAATGCGATATGACGTGGGGTAAGGATCCCATCCAACTGTTTTGCCGATAGGATTTGATTTTATCCAATTTTTTATCCACAACTTTGCAAACTCTGCATATTTATTATTAGGAGATTGAAGATAAGCAAGGCAGAGATGCCAAAGAAATTCGAAACTATGAATGCCATACATTGCCAAAGGGGAAATGGAAATGTTCTGTTTTTGTAGGAGACATTCCAATGGAATTGTTTCTCCTGCATACATTACGGCACCTTTAAGGATTTTGTCTAAAATGGGGTGTATATTTTCCTCTACTTCCGCCCATAATTTTGCATATTGTTGGTACCGTTTTAATCTTTCTTTATCCATCTTCATTAGAGGTATATTCGCCTTGTTAAACCATAACCGAATAGGTAATATTTTTCTTATCCGTGTAAAAAAATACCATCCTAACTGTTCTTTTTTATAGTAGGGAATAGTATGAATAATTTTAGGTATTTCTGATAATTTCATTTTGTTCTCGAATAATTAAACTCATTTATTTTTATGATTATGCATGATTCTTTTATAATACCACCATCTATTGTATATTGTTTTTGGTGTTAAAATCTTTTTGGGACTAATTAAACGCAAGGAAGGATAATCTTGTTTTAATGAAAAATATTTGGGTAGTTATAGGCACACGACCTGAAGCTATCAAAATGGCTCCTGTTGTGCGTGCTTTGCAAGAGATGCCTGATATATTTCAAGTCACTGTGTGTTTAACCGCACAACATCGTGAACTTTTAGACCAGGTGATACGTTCGTTTTCATTGCCAGTACATCATGACTTGAACATCATGACGCCTGGGCAGAGTTTAGAAGATATTACTTCACGTATTCTAAAGAATTTATCCTCTTTATTTACAGAAAACAGACCTGATACTGTTCTTGTTCATGGTGATACTACCACAACTTTGTCTGCTGGATTATCTGCTTATTATCATAAGATTCCGATTGGACACGTTGAAGCGGGGTTACGGACGTATGATAAGTATCATCCATTTCCAGAAGAAATGAATCGACGGCTTGTAGATGCGATGGGTGATTTTTTATATGCACCGACAGAGCAATCTAAGAAAAATTTACTTTCTGAACATATAGAGGAGGAGAGGATAATCGTTACTGGGAATACGGGGATAGATGCTCTTTTATATATTGCAGGGATGCCATATCAATTTAACAATAAGCAGTTAGAGACATTAGGGAAGGAGCGTAGATTGATTGTTCTGACCGCTCACCGACGGGAAAGTTTCGGAGAGCCTATGGATGAGATTTTCCAAGCAGTTGCTGAATTGGTGGATAAGAACGATGATATTGAAATACTATTTCCAGTGCATCCGAACCCGAATGTCAAGGCATCTGCGGAAAAGTTTTTACATAATCATGAGCGAGTCATTATTATGCCCCCTCTTGATTATGTCCCATTTGTTCACGTATTGAAGAAGTGTTATCTCATACTCACAGATTCAGGTGGCATTCAGGAAGAGGCACCGTCTCTTGGTAAACCTGTACTCGTATTGAGGGATGTAACTGAACGTCCAGAAGCAGTACAGGCTGGGACTGCTTTATTGATAGGACCACACTTTGAACGGATAGTCGAAACGACACAACGGTTACTTGACGACCATGAGATGTATCAAAAAATGGCGAGTTGTATCAATCCGTATGGTGATGGAAACGCTGGTAAACGAATTGCACAACATCTGTCAGAAACATTGAATATATAAGCAATACAAGGAGTACCTTATGGAAACTGTATGTATTTTAGGTTTAGGTTATATTGGCTTACCGACAGCAGGAATGCTTTCAGCAAGTGGTTACAAGGTTATAGGTGTTGATATTTCGGAGCGAGTTGTAAAAACGATAAATCGTGGAGAGATACATATTGAGGAGCCAGGACTGCAAACGATGATTAAGGCGGGTGTTGCCTCTGGCAAACTCCAGGCACAAACAGAACCAGCACAAGCAGATACTTTTATAGTTGCTGTGCCTACCCCTATCACAGAACAAAAAAAAGCGGATATGGAGTTTGTTAAATCAGCAGGGATGAGCATTGTCCCGTATCTTCAAAAAGGGAATCTGGTTATACTTGAATCTACATCTCCACCTGGAACCTGTAAAAATTTGCTTACACCTATTCTGGAGAAATCAGGATTAAAAGTAGGTCGGGATTTGCACCTGGCACATTGTCCCGAACGAGTGTTGCCAGGCAAAATTCTTCATGAACTAATTCACAATGACCGCATTATTGGCGGTATTACGCCTGAATGCGCAGAGAAGGCAAAAAAGTTGTATCGCTCTTTTGTGGAGGGAGAAATATTTCTTACAGATGCGACAACAGCGGAGATGGTTAAACTTATTGAGAATACATATCGAGATGTAAACATTGCCCTTGCAAATGAAACAGCCATTCTCTGTGAAAAATTAGGTATCAACTTTTGGGAAGTAGCAACATTGGCAAATCATCATCCCCGTGTTCATTTGCACAGTGCTGGTCCAGGGGTTGGTGGTCATTGTATATCTGTTGACCCATGGTTTCTGGTCGAAGCGTTCCCTGAAGATACACAAATTATTCACACAGCCAGAAAACGGAATGATTCGATGCCTGCATTTGTAGTTCAGAAAATAGAAGCGATGACAAAAAATATTGATAACCCAAAAATTGCCCTATTAGGGCTGGCATACAAAGGGAATGTCGATGACATTCGGGAAAGTCCGTCTTTACACATATACAGTTTGTTAAAATTAAAAGGTTACTCTTTAACAGTTCATGACCCTCATGTAAAACATTCACCAATACCATTATCCTCGTTAGAAGATACATTAAACGGTGCGGATTGTATGGTTATTCTTACAGCCCATAATGAATTTAAGTCTATAGACCCTGAAAACGCAGGTAGACTTATGAAGAGCAGATGTGTTTTAGATACACATAATCTTTTCAATCGTTCCGAGTGGGAAGACAAGGGATTTCAAATTTCAACTTTGGGAGTTGGCATTCAACCTTAATGGAGATAATAATATGAGCAAACAATGGGGCGGTAGATTTGAGGAAACGACAGACCCGACAGTAGAAAAGTTCACTGCTTCTGTTCACTACGATTCACGTCTGGCTTTATATGATATTCAGGCAAGTATTGCTCACGCACGAATGTTAGGTAAACAGAAAATTATTTCAAATAAAGATGCCCAAGCCATTATTCAGGGTTTAGAAACTATTCGTAAGGAAATAGAACAAGGCAAATTTCGTTGGGATTCCACATTAGAAGATGTGCATACAAATATCGAGCATTCGCTTATTCAAAAAATTGGTGAATGTGGTAAAAAATTACACACTGCACGGAGTAGAAATGACCAGGTTGCTACAGATATCCGATTATGGTTGAGAGATGAAATAGATATAATTATTGGACAAATTAAAGATTTTCAAAAGGCATTTATTCATTTTGCAGAAGAAAATTTGGATGTCATCATTCCAGGTTTTACACATCTACAACCAGCCCAGCCTGTCTTATTGGCTCATTATGCATTAGCATATTTTGAGATGTTACAACGGGATAAAATTCGATTTAAGGAATTACAACCACGAGTTAATACATTGCCATTAGGTTCAGCAGCCCTTGCGGGAACTCCTCATCCGATAGACCCTATGACTGTTGCTAAAGAGTTAGGGTTCAAACAGATTTGCGAGAATAGCATGGATGCGGTTTCAGACCGTGATTTTTTGATTGAGTTTTGCAGTTATTGTGCTATTCTTATGATGCATCTATCCCGTTGGTGTGAAGAATTAATTATCTGGTCATCACCGATGTTCGGATTTATAGAGATTGGAGATGCATTCACCACAGGCTCCAGTATTATGCCACAGAAAAAGAATCCCGATGTTGCAGAACTTACCCGTGGAAAAACAGGGAGAGTTTATGGGCATCTTGTCTCGTTATTAACCTTAATGAAAGGGCTACCTCTTACTTATAATCGGGATTTACAAGAGGACAAGGAGGCAGTTTTTGATACAGCAGACACGGTAAAAAGTGCTTTATCCGTATGCTCAAAGATGCTGTTATCTATCAACGTAAAAAAAGACAATATACAGAAAACTCTTGATTTGGGTTATATGGAAGCGACAGACCTTGCAGATTATTTGGTAACAAAAGGCGTTAGCTTTCGTGATGCTCATGCTATTGTCGGCAAGGTTGTTCTATGTGCCATAAAAAACAATAAACCATTACGGAAACTGACATTAGACGAATATAAAAAATTTTCACCTCTGTTTGAAAATGAATTATATGATATTATTCAACCGAAAGCTATTGTATCACGTCGCAATTCGCCTGGTGGGACAAGTCCCAATCAAGTGAAAAAAGCATTGAAAAAAGCCCTAAAAAAGATTGAAGGCTCTAAGTAATAAAAATCTATTTTAATCCCATAACACTCATATTACATGTTGCTTATTATCGGTTAAAGATAAGGGGACACATAACAATGAATAAAAGAAGAACATTAGTTGCTGGAGGCGTTGTTATAGATAGGAACGTGAATGTCCTTGTGTTAGAGCGAGACGTTTTAAGAGATAATGGTTGGATTCATGAAGTTCGTCTTCCTAAGGGACATGTTGATAAAGATGAAACCCATGAGCAATGTGCAAAACGTGAAGTGGGAGAAGAAAGTGGTTACTGGAATGTAGACATCATTGCTGATTTAGGATATGACCAAAGTGAATTTGTGTTTAACGGGGAACAAATTATACGTGATGAACATTACTTTTTGATGCAAGGAGATGCGAAGCAACCATGCAAACCATGTCCAACAGGTGAGGAGGAGGCAAGATTCAAACCAATGTGGGTTCCAATTGATAAGGCAGAAGAAATGATAACTTATCCGACAGAAAAACGATTTGTTAGACGTGCCAAAGCATGGCTACAAATGAAGAAATATATCTGAACTCCCAACAAACACAATTGGGAAGATGATAAGAATAAATTTCAGTTTGAACTTTTAAGAATCACATGCACTTATTTGTGTTTAATCTTTTTAAGTTTTTACATTTTAGGTGTTTGAAGCATTTGTTGTAAAGTGGGTTATTGTTTCAAATAATTGATAAGTTGTTCGGTACTGATGGGAATTTCCTTAACACAACGGAAGCCTATAAGTGGGGAACGTGTATCTGGTTCGGCACTTTGTTCGTGCGTAAGTCCAGTAGCAGGAGAGGTAAAATTACTACCCATTACTATTCTTGAGCACAAGATATCCTCTTCAGGACACTCTGGGTCTAAGGGAGTTCGTGTCCATTCAGATACATTCCCAAGCAAATCATAACAACCCATAGGACTTTTATCCTCTGGATATGATTTTACTGGTTGAGGAGCGTTTTTAATATTGTTGATATTCGCGGAGTTTTCTTTCCAGGTATCACCCCACGGATAAGTCTGCTTTATATCTCCTTGAGCAGACCGAAGCCATTGTAGCACAGTTGGCAAAGTTTTTTGATAATAACTCGCATACGCCAGGGCATCATAATAGGTTACCATCGTAACAGGTAGTTTGCCTTCATTGCTTGCTTGTATATCAAATCCAGGGGATGGAGGTGGTTCCCATGAAATAGAGCTTAATCGGCAAAAATTATTAAAGTCATCATTGGTAACTTCACTTATGTCCATAAAGAAAGCAGGGATAATATACGTTTGGCCTTTCCATGTCACATTACCTTCTGGGATAAGAACCATGCCTTGATGTTCACAGAATATAGCGGAGAGGTAGCGGGCACATGAACATAATAGTTCAAGAGGGATGTTTTGTTTCGTGTCCATCTTGGTTTTAATCTGGGTTAGTAGAGGTTCTGCCCAGTTTAAATACTGTTTTACCTCGTCATTAAATTCTGCTTGTTCTCTTGCTCTATTTGCAAGACGAAACAAAATTTTTATGTATGATTCTACTGATTGTTGTTGAGGTTCATTTAGTAATAGTTGGTCAGAAATTGTTTCCACTTCTTGTGCCGATATACTTGCACGGTATCGTTCTGCAAAAAACAGACCACCAGCACAAAACAACAGCACAATTGAAAGGAGTATCCAACCTATTGCCCGAGATGAAAAAGTTGGAATCCACGGTTTTAATTTTTTGGTAGGTTTTGAAGAAGATGATGATATTGTCGTTTCTTCCCCAGCAAGCACTAAATTTTTCAACGGTTCCAGTGCTTTTCTTAATTCTGTGGCACTTTGGAATCGGTCTTTTGGGTCTGGTTGAATACACTTCTCAACAATTTTATCTAACTCTGGGGGGAGTTCTTTTACTAATTCAGAAGCAGGTTTCGGGATACCCGTGGGGATTTGCCCTGTCAGGACTTCGTATAACATAATCCCACAACTATAAATATCAGAACGGGCATCTACATCACGACTGTTTCGGACTTGTTCTGGAGACATGTAAAATGGTGTACCCATCACGACCGAAACACCAGTAAGCCTTGTATCTGCCATCAATTTGGATATTCCAAAGTCCATCAATTTTACGACATTTTGTGAGGTGACCATTACATTTTCGGGTTTAATATCGCGGTGGACTGTAAATTGGTGTGCATATTCCAGAGCAGAACACAACTGGTCAAAATAAACTAAAATTTGTTTTAGAGGAAGTCTCTGACCAGGCAATAGGCCTTCCAGAATACCTCGTAATGATTTACCATCTAAATACTCCATTGAGATATAAAGGATATTCCCAGCGATACCTATGTCATGAACACGCACAATATTTGGATGAGATAGTTTCCGAGCAATACGTGCTTCATTTAGGAATCGGTCAACTATCATGGGGTCTTTAGCAAATTGGGGCAGTAATAATTTTAGGGCTACCTCTTCTTTTAGAGTATTATCAAAAACTTTGTAGATACTACCCATTCCACCTCTGCCGATTAATTTAATGACGGTATAACGATTGCTAAATGTTTCTCCCCGATGAAGGGTGCCTTGCTGTAATCCTGGTGTGTTAAATTCGTGAGATGAAGACTGCCTTTTCTTTGAATCGGAGGAGGCTGGGTCTATTTTAACAATTAGTAAAGGAGAACCACATTTTTGACAATGGCTGGTTCCAGTTGGGTTAATATGACTACACTTTGAGCACTTTACCTGCGACATATATTTGTATTCATCCGTGCTTCAATTTCTCTTTATTTAATTATACACATAAACGGTGTGTCTAATAAATATTATCTGGAATTTAACGGTTGCAATAATGAATTTTTATAAGTTCGAAAAACGTATAAGGGTCTGTGAAGATAACCTTGTTTGTCTTCTGAGAGGTTAAGTCTATAACGCTTTTATGCCATGATGGAGATTTTAAGATTGTGCGAATAAACTTAAAATTAGGCAATGGTCTATTTGTGTACGAGGCTAAGATTTCAGAAGCCTTTTCTGGTGGTTCGTTCAAATCAATTCCCATACGCACATACGGTAGTTTTTTATCATAACAACCTACAGGGGGTATTTTTTGAGCCACAATACCATCCTTTGAGAATATAGAGTATGCTTCAAAACCTTCATCGGTGATTGGAGGTGCATACCCATCAATAATAAAACCCGTTATTGTCAGGTCAAATCGTTTTCCATAATATAAATTATGTCTTGTCCATGCATCCCAGCCAGAGGGGATATTAGGTTCCCGATGAATAGCGGTAAGCATGCCTGGATTTAGATAACCTGCACCACAATCACCATAGACAAACCAGTCGTTAGATGTTGCATGTGTTCGGACGTAATCAAAGACATGAGGGACACGACGAGACAAGTTCGGATTGAATGGCCAAATGCATGTAATAGCCCCATGGGCAGGGTCTTGCCACCACTCTGGCACCTTTTGATATAACCAAGCGGAAGAGTCAAAATCACCCATGTAAAAGCAGATATAAACATTGGGCAATACATTCCCTTTTTCATCAAGATAACCTTGTTGCCTCATTTGTTCATGTGTCGGTTTCGGGTTCTGGGGGTAATAATCTTTTAATGGATAATGTTGATAAAAAGAGGCATTTGCAAGCCCAGCAAGGCCTAATGCGTCTGCGTCTAAAATGGCGTTGTAAGCGGAAACAAATTTTACCAGTTCCCATTCTGTAGGAACACCTCCATGCTGACCACCTGCTTCACCTTCATTAGTATATTTCCATATCCATGGAACAAAGCCTCCGATGTGGAATACTTCTCCTTTTGCATTTTGATACATGCTTTGAAGCAGTTCCCTTAACACCACTCGGTCTGAACCTGATATTTGTTCTGGCTCATCTATTGTTTTTTCATCTTCCCAAATACCTAAATCAAAAAAGAAGGCACGTCGCGAGATAAAAAAGTCGTGATTCATAATTGTCGAATTTGGGAAAGAGGCACTCCAAGGTTTTTGAAACCAGTAGCCATCGATATAATATGCCATAAACTCAGGACTACATAATCCCGTATCCAGAAACTGTTCCTTTGCCCATAGATAACACTGTGCTTTTAAGCTTCCGTTGGCTTTTTCGGGGAGGTGTTGAGGACGAACTTCATGTTTAAGAGTATTGGTCTCTGGTTCGATAAGCCAATAGGTGTTTTGAGTAAAAGACATACCAGAATTCATTACCTTAGTAAATACGCTATTTTCATCAGGGTCATATCTTAAACATAATCGATTTTCAAGTCCTGCAATAATGCTTGCTAAATTTGATGTTGGTGGAAATTTTTCTGAGTAAATAACAACTCCATGAATAAACGGTTCAAATAATTTTAGCAATTCAAACCAATTCCCTACTTTTTCAATTTTGGCACTTTCCAACCAACCACCGGATTTTGTCAGTTCATTCCACCAAAAATCATCCGCATCTTTCAGGAAACGAACGAACAACCGAGGTTCTGCACGATTGACAATCCCTTGTAAAGATGCTAATACATGTCCTGTGTCCCAGATTTCCTTTGTATTTTCCTCTACTTTCAATTCTTTTCCATGTGCCCATGTAAAATCGTAATAGTAGATATTTGTTCCTGTTAATACAACACAAAGCATGACAGAAGAAATAAAATATGACATGATAAAAACTTTCTTACAAATTGAAAAGGGTCGTTTTTTTATTTTATTTCGCGAATTCGTATATTTCGGAATTCAACCTGAGAGCCATGTCCAAGTAAGGCGATATGGCCTGAGGTATTTCGTAAACCGAGGTGGTCTTTCTCATCGGGGGTAGGTTTACTTGCTAACTCATTTAGATTTGCTTTCAAAATTTCAACGCCATTGACACGAACAGATATATCCATTCCTTGAAGCACGATTTCTTCCTGATTCCATTCTCCACATTTTTTTAATGGAGCAGGTTTATCTGGCGGTAACACGCCATAGATAGCCCCATGATATTGATATGGCTTTAAGCCACGACTTTCAGGTGCTGTATCATCAAGGATTTGTATTTCCATTCCATCGTATGCGGCGTGTTTCATATATGGCACACGTAGGCCAATCCCATTATTGGCTCCAGGCGTTAGTTTAAATTCAAAACGAAGTATGAAATTTGCATATTGCTTCTCTGAGAATAGATTTAGATGACACGTGGGCAGACACACTAATTTGCCGTACTTTGCGGAGAAACCTTTTGTATATCCGCTCCAACCTGTGAGGTCTTTTCCATTAAAAATAGGCACAAATTGATTGTCATCTTCATAGGTCACAGGCAAGATATTCGTGGCTTTTCTACAACGTTCTATATGCTTATTTATCGTTTCTTTCACAGCCTCGTCAGTAATGGCATTAAGTATGTTTTCCAAATATGGAATTAAATCCTTCCCGACTAATCCATTTTCATTATTCTTATCAGGTAGAGCAATACGAAGTAATGTTTTATTGGCAACTTCTGAAAAGGCGGGGTTCTTTGTATATGGTGCAACGGCGATAAACGCCTCTGTTGTATGTATTCCTCCAAGAATATTAAACATATCGTTAGCGTTTTCTGGGACAAGTTCAATACCTTGCTGGCATAGCCATATTTTTTCATCAATGGCTAATCCGTTTAATGAAAGGAATCGGATAAAAACCTTCCATGCCTCATTTTTATATGGATGATTTGGATTGGCTCGGAAGAATGTTAGTATCTTTTCAGATGGTTCTACATTTTCCCATAAAGCAAGGGCAGACAAAGCATTTTCTATCTTTGTTTTATTCTCTTCTTTTTGGTGCGGTAGATTTAACCATGAAAAGACAAAATCTTCTCCCATCTTGTCTCCGACTTTCGCAAGAATAGAAAGTAAAGTGGGATATTGTTCTGGTTTTGATTTTTCTATTATTGCGATAAGCGGTTTACAACGGTCTTGGTCTTCTTCTCGCTTTAATATCTGGACGATAGCATCTGCATATTCCTCTTTTTGAGAATTTTTCGGGTTCATTACCTCTTTCAGCAATATATTTACTTCCTTTTTAGTGCCCATATTGCCCAGAGCATCAAATGCGGATTGTTGAATTTTCATATCTTTATTCCTGGTCTGTTTCCAGGCAAACTTAAAATATTTCGTTGCCTGCCGTTCGGAGAGGATATTTAACGCAGTAACAAGTTGCTCTCCTTTTAATTTCTTCAACATAGAACCGATATGGGACTCCGTTTCCTTCGGTTCTGTCTGAAGTAATGCTTGTTGAAGGGCTGTTAGTTCTGACCTTTCCTGTGCATTTGCAAGATGTTTAACAAGATTATCTATTGATTTGCTTTTATCTAAACGAACCAATGTTTGTATCGCCTTGATACGCATCTGCACATCGGAATGTTTCAAAACAGGTACCACCGCAGGCAGAAAGAAATCATCCGGACATTGACTTACTGCATCTAAAACTTGGTATAGCTCGTCTCCAGAACTTCTGAGCAAAGCCTCCTTCAAAATATTCTTGCTTTCTTTTGAATTGAGATAGGCTAAGTGTCGTAGAGCCACACCACGAACGTCTCGGTTAGGGTTATATATTTCTCGGGCAAATAAATCGAGAACGTCCTTTGGTGGTGCGTAAGTGAACATCCGCAGAACGGCACATTGAACCCACGAATTATTCTCCTGCTTCGCCTGTAACAAGATTTTCTCCAACATTTCTTTTTGTTGTTGAGTAATACCGTTTTGTCTTATGGTTCTTTCTATTTGTGAGAATAGTAAAGAATATGCTTGCATTCGTGTTCGAGACTCTGATGAATTTAAGTCCGATTTTATTTGTTCATAAAATTTCTGAGAATTTGGTTCGAGTTGCGATAAGGTAATAAGAATTGACTGCCGTACTTCTGAGGATGCAGAGGGTAGAAGTGCTTCTAATGATGGGATTATTTCCGTACGACCCATACCTGCAAATGCCTGTATAATCCCCAGCTGACATCTCCCTTCTGAATGAGGAAGTTGTTCTGCAAGCTGTTGGAAAGACACATCGTTATTAATAGTTTCTAAGGCACGTATTGCATAGTCACATAAGTCCGTATCACCAAGATACTCTGTTATTGCATCAACGGCTAATGGATTACCCAGAATTTGAAGTTCACTTATAAGAAACGCTTTAATTTGTTTATCTTGAATTTTACGTAATGCTGTAGCATAGGCTTTTGCCAACATATTTTGTGCGTCTATCGGTTGAGTTGATGCATAATTCACAAGCATACGCACCAGCAATCGAGCATTCTTATCATCTCCTTGAGGTTTAATATAACCGCAGATACCAATAATAGCGGGCTCGCCCTGCTGAAATATCTCTGCACATAAATTATTTGCCTCTGCAAGAGAAATGTTCCCAGCCTTCTCAATCCATGTTTCAATCTCGGCTCCGTTAGAAATTGAAATAAAAATTAATAATGTTATTATTAGTGTGAAAAGTATTCTATAAAGCATTTTTTAACCTCCTTATACTTGTAAAGTCCAAGGTGCACGCATTGGTTGGTCAACTAAACGATTGGCTTCTTCATCATCAATAAATAATTGTTTAACAGGGTCAAATCGGAGACTTCTTCCTAATTGCATAGCAATTTTTGCCAGATTCACAATCGTACATGAACGATGTCCATTACTTTCATTTAATGGGAATTTCTCACGGGTACGGACAGAATGAGCAAAATCACAAGGTAGAGGTTCAGGATTAGGTAAAGATGCCAACTTTTTCTCAAAGCCAGGAATATCAGACTTTAATCCGGGATACAGTTTCCCTTTTGGTCCTTCGATATAAGGCAAGCCTGGTTTTCCTTCACCATCGAGAACGATTTCACATCCATCTTCATACCGTAACCGAATCCAACGGAAAGAACTCACCGCATCGGGATGTTGCGGTGGTGCATCTACTTCTATTTCGATTGGGCTGGTATCATCCTTTCCTAATAAGTATTGAACTGGGTCGAGATAATGCTGTCCCATATCTCCTAAACCACCTCCGTCATAGTCCCAATACCCTCGAAACGTTCCATGAACTCGATGTGGATGATAAGGCTTATATGGGGCTGGTCCAAGCCAGAAATCATAATCTAATTCAGTAGGGACAGGTTGTGGTTCTATATTGGTTAAGCCAGACCAGAAAAACTTCCATGTAAATCCTGTAGATTCCCCTACATTTACTTTTAATGGCCAACCTAACATTCCACTATCAACAACTTTTTTTATCTCATAAGCAGTTGTTCCAAATCCGTAGAACGTGTCTTTCATTCGAAACCATGTGTTTAATCGGAAAATACGTCCATATCTCTGCACTGCCTCTACCACTTTTTTACCTTCTCCGATAGTTCGGGTCATTGGCTTTTCACACCAAATATCTTTTCCAGCTCGGGCTGAATCTACTGATATAATGGCATGCCAGTGTGGAGGTGTTGCGATATGGATAATATCAATATCTTCACGGGCAAGTACCTCTCGATAATCTTTATAGCCTTTAACATCAGGTCCTGCTTTTTGAAGTGCATTTTTTAAGTGATTTTCATCAACATCGCAGACCGCAAGCAGTCGAGCACCTGGGTAATCAATGTGTCCCATACCCATTCCGCCAACGCCAATAATTGCACGAGTCAACTCTTCGTTTGGCGAAGCATACGCTTTACCACCTAAGATTCGGCGAGGTAAAACCATAAAGCTAAGTCCAGCTGAACCTGCTATTTTTAGGAATTGCCGTCGCGTTGTTTTCTTCAATGACATAACTTTTCCTCCAACAAATCAATAACTAAATTTATATTATTTTGAAAGGTTCTCTTATTATGAAAAATTACTATCGTTTAATACAAAATACAAGTTGCTTTATCTAAAAAGAAATAAATTCAAGGTGCCAAAAAGGTCTCCAATTCTATTTTTTTCACGTATGAAATAATAATCTGCATTGAAACATTTATATTATAAGAGTTAAAATATAATGTTAAATATTATTTACTAATTTTTAGAATTCACAGATTTTATTTAATTTATTGAAATTAAAACTTATATTTTTTTAAGGAATAGCAGTTGAAATATCTTATTCTTGTAGGAGATGGGATGGCAGATTATCCCCTTCCTGAATTAGAGGGGAAAACGCCATTACAGGTAGCGGAAACTCCTGCCATGGATGAAGTTGCATCCCGTGGCATGTTAGGACTTTTTTGTCCCATTCCTGACGGACTTCCCCCAGGAAGTGATATAGGTAATCTTTCATTATTCGGTTTTGACCCACGCACCTGTTTTACAGGTCGGGCTCCTTTAGAAGCGGCAAGGCAAGGGATTCGACTCAATCCGACTCAGGTAGCTTTCCGTTGCAATATCGTATCACTTCAAAATGGGAAAATGCGGGATTTTACTGCGGGACATATTCCTACAGACAAGGCAACTATCCTGATTAAAGATATTGGCGAGGTAATAGCGAAAGAATTTCCAGTAAATTTTTATCCTGGGGTAAGTTATCGGCATCTCGCAGTAATTGACACAGGAGAAGATTTTACAGTAGAAGATTTGGAGAAAACGGATTGTACACCACCTCATGATATTACCGACCAGAGTTGGCAAGATTTTTTGCCTAAAGGACCGTGTGGTTCTTTGTTACAATCTATCATGACAGAATCACAAAAATTACTTCCACAACATCCTATTTCTCAAGAACGGGTCCAGCATGGCGAACCGGAACCGAATTCGTTTTGGCTCTGGGGACAAGGTAGAACACCACAAATAAAGACATTTAAGGAGATGTTTAACCTTCACGGGGTCGTTATTTCAGCAGTTGACCTTGTAAAAGGCATTGGGATTTGTGCTGGTTTGGAGTCGATAGATGTTCCTGGGGCAACAGGTTGGATTGATACCAATTACAAAGGTAAAATTGAAACCGCTTTAGACGCTTTGGCGAGGGTTGATTTCGCTTTTGTTCATATAGAAGCACCAGACGAATCAGCACATCAAGGAGACTTAAACCTTAAGATAAAAGCCATTGAGGATTTTGATAAGAATATTGTTCGACCTGCATTAGAATTTGTAAAACATTCTCCAGATGAGATTCGATTATTTGTTGCCCCTGACCATATTACTGCTTTGTCTACTCGAACCCATGCCCCTGGACCTGTCCCATTTGCTATGTGCGGACCTGGTATCGAATCCTACGGAATGAGTGAATATCATGAATTCTCTGCAAAGGGCACAGGAATAATTTATACGGAAGCTCATGAACTCATTAAACACTTTTTGCTGGGTTCACCTTTTTACATAGGAAAAAACATCACTTCCTAAAACCCACCTTAGTAAATAATTAATTTCATATAACTTACAACATTTATATTAATATACAATACAGAAATGGAGATTTAATATATGAACAAAGTCACAAATAAAGAAACGATTGAGATATATGATACGACTCTACGTGATGGGGCACAGGGACCAGGTATCAAGTTTTCTATGGATGACCAGATACGGGTACTTCATGCTTTAGATGAGTTAGGAATTCATTATATCGAGGCAGGACAGCCTGCATCTAACCCCAAAGCGGAGATTATTTTTAATAAAGCAAAACAACTAAACTTAAAAAATTCTAAGATTGTTGCTTTCGGAAGTACTCGACATCCGAAATCTCGTGTCCATGAGGACCCTAATATAAATGCTTTACTTCGTGCGGAAACAGAAATTGTTACAATTTTTGCTAAATCGTCTGCAATGCATGTCCAAGAAGTCTTAGGTGTATCGCTGGATGAAAATTTGAAGTTGATAGAAGAGTCGGTTTCTTACTTAAAGAAGCAGGGCAGAAAGGTTTTTCTCGATGCTGAACATTTTTATGATGGATACGACCTAAACGCAGAATATGCCATAAAGACATTGAAGGTGGCAGTTGAGTCTGGAGCAGATTTATTAGTTCTCTGCGATACCAATGGTGGTCATTTACCCCATCAAATAGAATCCATTACCGAATATATACATAATGTCCTTCCTGAAGTGCCTTTGGGGATACATACCCACAATGACACAGGTTGTGCAGTTGCCAATAGCATCTCTGCAGTATGTGCAGGTGCAAGACATGTGCAAGGGACTATAAACGGTTACGGTGAACGCACAGGAAACGCAAACCTTTGTACGCTTATACCCAATTTGCAATTTAAGATGGGGTTCTATGTTATCAAAATGGAACAAATGAAAAAACTAACCTACACGGCACATCTGATTGCTGAACTTGCAAATGTATCTCCGAAAGATTCTGACCCTTACGTAGGACGTGATGCCTTTACCCATAAAGCGGGAATGCATGCCGATGCAGTCCGAAAGGCAAAGTCCAGTTATGAGCATATCGAACCTGAATGGATTGGCAACTTTACACATATCGCGGTCAGCGAACTTTCTGGGAGAGCAAATCTGATACAAAAAGCCAAAGAACTTGGGATTGAACTGGATAAAGACAGTCCCCAAGTACGGAAGCTTCTTCAACGAATAAAAGCCCTCGAAACAGAAGGATATGAATTTGAAGGGGCAGATGCATCCTTTGAATTAGAACTACTGAAAACATTAGGGATGTATAAATCATCATTTTCTGTACTGAGTTTTCATTCACGGGTAAACCAATGGGCAATGGACCGACATGCTGAGTGCGAAGCCACCGTAAAAATCCAATTACCAGACCAATCCATTGTTCACACCGTCTCCAATGGTGACGGTCCTGTCGATGCATTAAATAATGCTCTACGTAAGGCACTTGAACCTTATTACCCTGAATTGAAAAATGTTCACCTTGAAGATTATAAGGTCCGTATCTTAGACGGGCAACGAGCCACAAAGGCAAAAACGCGAGTTCTTATCGAATCCAGCGATGAAACCCAGCAATGGTGTACGGTAGGTGTATCTGAAAATATTATAACCGCATCATTTACCGCTCTCATTGATAGTATTGAATATAAATTATATAAACATGCACAACGAAACGGGACACAAACAAAAAAGGGACAAGAAGAGTCATCATTGAAATCATAATTTCTGTTATGATGATAATAACTTTTTGGATTCTTAGTCCGTTGTAATTCATGTAGTATCTTTATTAGAGGAACAATCTATGGATGATGAGTCGTATATAAATTACTTTTCTATATTGGGTCTTACGGAAGATTGTAAAACAGGGGATGTCCGAAAGAACTATAAAAAAATGATGAAAGATTTAATCATGGAAATACATGCCACAGAAGTGACTCCAGACCGACTTGACCAATATTTATTAAACATGGCAAAGTTAAATGTGGCGTTTTATATCCTCCGTGATGATGAACGACGTGAAACATACATAAAACATCGTAAAAAAGTTATTGAACTGGAAAAACAATGGCGAGATGCTGGAGAAAAAGACCCAAATACCCCAGAAGCAGACCTGCTACGTCGTGAGTTTGACCGTGTGTTGAGAGATTTTCTGACGAAATATATGGAAGAAATGGTATTAGAAGCAGGTCGTGATAAAGAGTGTGTTGAAACCAGCAATTGGGATCCTTTTCATGAACGTCATGCCAGTCGCGTGTTACGTCATTACCGCCAAAAACTTTACTCACAAATTCATGAGCGATTACCATACTATGATGTGACCAAACCTATTATCGATTGGACAGAACGTGAAAACATTGTGAAACAAATGCTCCAGGAAGAAAAGGCATAGGTTATGGCTAACAAAACTACACAAACTAAAAAAGTAGTAGAACAAGAGATGATAGATCTTGCTTTGGCAAAAGCCATTGCAGATGGTGATATAGTGAATTTTCGGTTTTTATTTTTACCTTACTCACCGCTTCGTGAAGATTCCACAGAAGATATTCATTCTATCAAATACAGCTACTTGCTTCCTTCTGAAGAGGAGGAACAAACACCTGAATTTAAGAAGGCAATGGAATTAGTTTCCCGAGCTGACGTCAGGGAACATGTCCAGCAGGAACTTCGTAAAAAAGGTCCAGCACAATTATCCTCAGACTTGCTATTAGCGTTGGCTGATAATGCAGTCCGACAGGAAAAATTCACATCCGCATCACAGGCCTATGAACTGTTACGAATTCGTAGACGAATGCAAGAATTGTTCTTTGAAGAGGGCGACAAAGAATTAGAAACGGGAGATATTTCTAAAGCGGTAAAGGCTTATTATATTGCATCATCACTGGAATACGATTACAGTGCATTTCCAGAACCTTTGCCAGCAGTGCCACGTTATCAAGACCAGGCTTTGATACTTCACGCTGAATACAAAACAAAATGGAATGAATGCATTGGAAATCTCCCCTTAAACGATTTTTTAAGTGCTGGCTTCAATTATTTATTTTTACTCCCTGAGCATGCCGGTAAAATTACAAGCAAACCTATTGATATCCAGATAACTTTCTTTGTTGAATTAGTGCGGAAAATAGACCCACATTGGGAGATATTTATCCAGCGAGTCCGAGACGTAATTCCTCTGATGGAGGAGTTGTATCATGAACTGAAACAGCGGTTGGAGCATATAGCAGATGGACACCTATGGGAAGATGAGTGGGATGAGGGTATTGACACTGAAAAGTTTCTTCAAATATCAAAAATCCTATTAGGAAGAGAATTGAATAATAAAGAGTGGTGGGCATATTTAAAAGAACTCGCGTATGAACACCCACCAGCAGGGTTATTTATATCCCGACAGATGATAGGCAAGGAGCAGGAAATTATTCTTCCACGATATACTCGGGATAACCCTGTTGTCCCCTTGTTAAACCTTCCGGAATTGCCGATTATTAACGTCTTACAGGTTGGAGAAGTCGGATAAAAGAGGGTTCATAGCGTTCTCTGCAACAAATTTTTGAACAATCAATGGATGGGTTTTTGGCAAATAAGCCTCTACTTCTTTTAAGTCATCCTCACTTAAGAGTGCCTTGACATTTGTAATTCGGAAATCGCAAGGGATGCCACTTTCAAGCAGGATTTTTAATGTCTTTTGAATAGGTTTAACTGAAATGGAGACGCCTATTAGTAATGAATACTTACTCCATGGGGCTTTAATATCTAAAGCACAATAATCTATCAAGTTCCTTTGCAGAAGTTCTTCAACAACCTGCGGATTTGAGCCGTTTGTATCTAACTTCACTTTATAGCCCATCTCTTTTATTTGTTCAATAAACACCACCAAATCTGAATGTATGGTGGGCTCTCCACCTGTAATTACAACTCCATCTAATTTGTCCATTCTTAAATGTAAAAATTGCATGATTTCTTCTTGGGGTATTGGTGATTGAAATAATTCAGGGAGCACTAATGAAGGATTATGGCAGAACGGACATCGGAAATTACACCCTTGTGTAAAAAGGATAGCGGACACACACCCTGGATAATCAGATAGAGAAAAGGGTTGTATACCTCCAATCTTCATTGCCTAAAGAAACCCTCATTTTAAGGCCTGAAATGATATTTTAATCGATTTTATATCTTGTGCGGAGCATAAACTCTGCTTGCTTCCCTTCATTCCACTGTTTCACAGGACGTAGGTAACCGACGACACGAGAATAGACCTCAGTTTCTCTTCCACAGTGTGGACAGGTAGGATATTCTCCACGTATGTAGCCATCCTGCGGACAAACGGTGAAACTTGGACTTAACGTAAAGTAAGGCAGGCTATATCCTTCACAGACTTTTTTGACAAATTGCTTCACTGAATTCGGATTTGCTACCGCTTCACCTAAAAAGATATGCAATACGGTTCCGCCTGTGTACTTTGACTGAAGTGGGTCTTGTAAATCGAGCACCTTAAATATATCATCAGTATAATTCACAGGCAGTTGTGTCGAATTTGTATAAAACGGGGCATACCCTTGCTTAACATGTTCGTCATTTGCAAAGTGAGTCTCTGGGTATCGCTCATAATCAAGCCGTGCGAGACGATAGCTTGTGCCTTCGGCTGGGGTGGCTTCAAGATTGTAGAGATTCCCTGTTTCCTGTTGAAACTCTTTTAATCGATTTCGGATATGGTCTAAAACACGGGAGGCGAACTCAGCCCCTTCCTGTGTCCCGATGTCCTTCCCTAATAGATTTAAACAGGCTTCATTCATACCGACCAAGCCGATGGTAGAAAAATGATTATTCCAATAATGGTTAAATCGCTGATATACATTTCGAAGATAAAACTTAGTGTATGGATACAAGTCATTTTCAGTAAGTCGTTCCAACACCTTCCGTTTTGTCTCTAAGCTTGTTCTCGCTATATTCATTAAGGCATCTAATCGTTCAAAGAACTCGTCCTCATTAGCAGATAAATGTCCGATACGAGGCATATTAATCGTAACAACACCGATGGAACCCGTCAAGGGATTTGCCCCAAACAATCCACCGCCTCGTCGCTCTAAAGCACGTAAATCTAAACGTAACCGACAACACATAGAACGGGCATCACTTGGCGACATATCTGAATGGATAAAATTAGCAAAATAAGGGATACCATATTTCGCAGTAATTTCCCATAACCGCGTGAGCCCAGGGTCATCCCAATTAAAATCTTTGGTGATGTTATATGTCGGTATTGGGAAACTAAAGACACGACCTTTGGCGTCTCCTTCGGATAACACTTCTAAAAAGGCAGAATTAAAAATCTTCATCTCTTCTGCAAATTCGCCATAAGTTGTATCTTGGTATTCCCCACCGATGATTACGGGTTGCTTTGCTAAACTTGAGGGAGGGACAAGGTCTAACGTAACATTCGTGAATGGGGTTTGAAAACCTACACGGGTTGCAACGTTAAGGTTAAAAATAAATTCTTGTAAGGCTTGTTTTACTTCACGATAATCTAACTTATCATAGCGGATAAAAGGTGCCAACAATGTATCAAAATTGCTGAACGCTTGTGCTCCTGCCGCCTCTCCTTGTAATGTATAAAAGAAATTTACAACTTGTCCTAATGCTGTGTGGAAATGCTTGGCAGGTTTACTTTCTGCCTTCCCAGGGGCACCTTGAAAGCCACTCAATAGAAGGTCTTGTAAATCCCAACCGACACAATACACGGAAAGCAATCCGAGGTCGTGCAAATGTAAATCCCCTGACCGATGTGCCTCACGAACATCTGGCGTGTATATTTTATTTAACCAGTAAACTTTACTGATTTCACTTGATATATAGTTATTTAAACCTTGCAGTGAATACGCCATATTGCTGTTCTCTTGGACTTTCCAGTCCATTTTTTCGAGGTAACGGTCAATAAGGTCAACGTCTGCCTTGTTTACCATTTCACGGATGCGAGCATGCTGGTCACGATACAGAATATATGCTTTTGCGGTCTTTTTAAAAGGCGACATGAGCAATACCTCTTCTACTGCATCCTGTATCTGTTCAACTGACGGTGAACTTTCAAATGGTATCGCTTGTAATAAAGCCAATACACGCATCGTCAGCCGACGAGCTATCTCCGTTCCAAACTCTCCTGTGGCTCTACCTGCCTTTAGTATAGCCTGAGTAATTTTGCCCGCTGAAAATGGGACTTGCCTGCCATCTCTTTTTATGACATGTGTAAATGGAACCACATCCGTGAATGCCTCAGCCGAACTCATTTCCCAAAGTTGCATAATAGACGCTCCCTTAATATCTATACGTTAAAATTTAAATACTTTTCTTTTCCGTAATTCATATTTCCACCATAAAAGTAAAACCATAGAGAAAAACCTGTAATTTTACTTTCTCGCCGTGGTAAGGTAAAAACAAAACATATTAAATTTTGAAAGAGAAAAAATAAATTAATTCTTTTATTTTATATAAAATGATACACAATGTCAAGTAGAATTTTATTCCCACTATACAATATATAGTAGATAAGTGGGGTAAAACCTGTTAATATCTGGTTAAAATCAAAGTTAATAACCTGTTAATTTTTTGTGGATAACTTGTGGAAAAGCCCCAGAAACAGGAGTTATCATGAAAAAATAACCAGTAAAATGAGCACTTCCAGTAAGGTTAAAACTTGGATAAAAATGGATTTCTATTCACCAAATGCATCAATTTTAAGGTGTGCAAAAAGTATGTTTTAACAATTTATCATGGTTAAAAAAAAAGAAAAAATGCCATTAAAACAATGAAATAGAAATAAATAATAGGATGTTATACAAGTTATAAAAGGAAAAAAGAATATATGATTGATAATGAAAATACAAAAGAACCTTTGAGCGAAGAAGCATATTATGTTTTAAGATGTCGTGGAACAGAACGCCCATTTTCAGGAAAATACTGGAATCATAAAGAAAAGGGGATTTATGTATGTGCAGGATGTGGAACGAAATTATTTTCATCAGAGCACAAATTTGATTCGGGCACAGGTTGGCCCAGTTTTTTTTCACCAATAGATGACAGAGTCATAGAGGAGGAAGTAGATACAAGCCATGGAATGGTTAGGATGGAGGTTCACTGTGCAAATTGCAAGGGACATCTGGGACATGTTTTTCCTGACGGTCCTAAACCGACATATCAAAGATATTGCATTAATTCCTCCGCTTTAAATTTTATCCCATCGTATAAAAAGGAAGGTAATATATAATTTTAAAGGTATCTCCCCTCTCAATTTATTTTCTGAATATTGTGTTAACTTCTACTTTCTTGGGTGGTCAAATCACCCATTTTAATTACTGGTATATTTAAATCATTTGCGACATTAAGAATATCATCTCTGCAAGTGAACAAAAGGATTTGATGATTTTCACCTAAGATTTTTAATGTGTTCAATGCCTGACACAATCTGGGATGGTCATAATTAGAGAAGGGGTCGTCTAATAACATGGGTAGATGTTCTTCATGCTGGCTGATTATTTTAATAAATGCGACACGCATAGAAAAGTAGAGTTGTTCAAGTGTCCCCTGACTTAATGATAGTTCTTGAATTGGAACAGCCTTTTTTGTTTCAGGGATAAGTACTTTCAATGTTAAATCTCGTTCTACAATTACTTCTGTATATTTACCATTCGTTAATTTATTAAATAGATGGCTTATCTCATTTTTTAGTAGAGGTGCTATTTTATGATAATAATCAGACGTTATTTGTTGTAATGTTGAGATAGCAAATAAAATTGCTTCTTGTTCTTTCTTCAGTATTCGAAGTTGATTTTCAATAGTTTGTTTTTCTTCTTCAATTTCATTTAAAGGTCTGCTTTTTAGTCTTAAACTGTTTAATTCATCTTGACAGTTTTGTATAAGCTGTTTTACATCCTCTATTTCTTTATTTTTTTGCTCTATGATTTCTTGGAGTTCCCATTCGTTCCCTGCGGGAGTATCTGGTACAAAGTCTTTAACGCGTTCTTCTATCTCATCTAAGGTATCATCTCCGAGAAGCAATTGGAGTTGCGTCTCGGTTTGTTCAATCCGTGAAAATAGGTCGCGAGCATCTTCTGCCATTTTGCACCGTTTTTTCCATTCATCTAAATCTTCAACTTTAGCAAGGGTCAGTAGTTCCTGAATTTGTTCACGTGTCTGGGCTTCCTCTTCTTCATGTTGACGAAGCTCTTCGTTTAGGTCAAGTCGCTTTTTACGTAGTTCTGAAATTTTTACCTTCAATTCCCGATATTGCGATTCCGTTCTATAATATGCCTTAAATGTTTCTGAGGTTATAGGTTCATCTGGCTTTAAAACACCGACCTGAATAAATGCATTGCCTATTTTGTTATAAATGTCTTTTTGAATTTGTTCTTCTATATTACGAATCACCTTTTCTTTATTTAATATATTATCTGAGAGTCTTTGTAATTGTTCTCTTAAATCCCAGAGTTTACGTCGTAAATGTTTTGACGTTTCCTGTTGTTGATGTACCTTTCTGCGAAATGCTTCTATTTGCGTTTCATTTTCCAATGTGAGATTTACCTCTGCGAAACGTGCCTGTAAATTTGCAAATAGCCGTTCGGTACGGGATTTGTTAACTAAAAATAGTTCTTCTGCCCCCCGAAAATGTTTCTGCAGTTCTTCATAATGATTCCTCTTTATAGAATATTCCTCATATAAGCCTTGAAGTTCCCGAGGATGTTGAAGTTGTGCTTTTTTCAGTAACGTTGTAACGGGATGTAACTCAATATATTCACTGGAAGCGATCTTTTGAATCTCCTCTGTTAATTGTATTTGATATTGAGATATTTCTTTTATCATGTTATTAGCATCAAAAATGGATTTGAGAAAGTATATAAAGCCAATCCCGACAAAGAAGAGGAGTAATAGCGATTCTGTTTTTTGGGTTTTAAAGAATAAATAAATAAGTAACAAACCTAATAATAGACATATCACACTCAGGAACACATCCACTGGTTTTCGGGATAAGGTATTTCCTTTTATAACTTCTGCTTGTTGGAGTCGGGTTTCCAATTCTCTTTTTTCTTCCTCAGGTCTATTCTTATATTTCCAATAATCTTCAATAAGTTCTGGTAGATTTGTCACACCCTGAAATAAATCGTCCAGAGGCTTTAATTCTTCTTCTGCAGTAATAAGTTTTTGTTGACTTTCTTTCAATCTCCTCTCACTTTTTTCTGTTTCTATTACTGAATTGTTATGCAGATTAACTACTAAATCCACCTCTTCGTAAAAATCATCCCTTTTTTGAATTGTTTCAGGGAACTCCGAGATAATCTTTTCCGTTTCCTTTATCTGTTCTTCGAGATTATCCTGTTGGTTATAGAGTTCAGCTAATCCACTTTCAATTCGTAATCTGTATTCCCTTAATTCCTCAAATTGTTCCTGATAATTTGTGATAAAGTCGATGGGGGTAAATGATGTTCTATGAAGTTCCAACTCCAAATCGGTAATTTCCTGGGTAATAGATTCTATTTCTTTTTGTATTTTCTGCTTTTGATTTTCACAATGTCCCAAAGTCATTTCCAGTTGAAGCAACTGTGTTTTTTGTTCAATAGGGAAATCTCTAAAGTTGGCATAGGTAAAAGCAAGGGCAGTAAATTCGTCCAGTTTCTCACGAAGAGCCTTCGCATCATTTTTCCTTCGCCATAAGTTGTACATTCTTGTATATTGGATTTTATTTTGAAGTTGTTGTAACTCATTTTGTAGAGACCTTAATTGCTCTTGATAAAGTCTCAATTGATACTTCTTTTCTCTAATCTCTTCTGCAATATTATTTGCTACAGTCACGTCTACTTTTAGTTTCTCTAATTGTTCTTCAAGCACATTTATAGGACGTTTATAAGAACGAACAGTCCCAATGTTATTTAAGTATTCCAGCAATCGGTCAATAATAACTTGAATTGATTGGTCGGCAGTCCCAGTATCAGCCAAACGGATTAAATGTTCCTTAATTTTATTTTCATTATCCGATGAGCCTAAATTTTCTAATGTTTTGGGGCTGATTGTTGCAACCCCAGTAAAGATGTCCCTATTCATCCCTAAATGTACTCTGGCAAAACCAATTTCTCTATTTGGATATACGGGGAATTGGTTCGTAATTTCTCGCATATCCAATCCCTCAAATATACAGACAGAGGGTTCTGTTCCAAATGTGCGTTGTATATGGATAAGAGTGCCATTACTAATCTGGTACACCAAATAGCCTCGATAATCGTTAGTGTGCCAAGGTGTATATTTATAATAATTTTCGGTGAAAGGGGCGTTCTTTTTCTTAGATACCTTTTGACCAAATAACATATCCAATAAAAAATGGAATAATGTTGTTTTCCCACTTTCATTTAAGCCATAGATAAGCTGGAACCCTTCATGAAAATTAACAGGTATATTTGAAAATCTTCCATAACCATAAATATGCCCTTTTATAAATTTCATTTGAAAGGCACCTCTCGTGTTTGTATACAAGGAACCATTAAATCCTGATTATTAATAGCAGTTGTTGTGAGTTGCCTCGCTCTTTTAATTATCTGCTGGGTTTCTAAATCAGGAGCAGATTTAAGTTCTTCTTGAAGAACTTTATAATATTCCGATAGTATCGTGTTATATTCCTCATCTTCTGAATTCATAATTTCTTCAAAGTCAGCGGTTATATCCCACGTAATTAATTCGCACTCACGGGCAAGGTTCTCTATAATGTCAGGTATCGATTGAGCCAACTTTAGAGAAATCAGTTCATCAAAAGAGATATGACACACTCGTGGATTAGGAATCTTCGCTATCTCGTCTGATAATAACTGGAGAACATCCTCCTTCTGCATATTAAAACCATTGAAGGTTATATGAGAGTAATGTGTTTTTTGTGTTTCGATATGTTCTATCTTTGATGTTTCCCATATATTATTGGAACAACGAAACTGAACACCTAACACACCAAAAGGTGGTATATCTTCCAAACAGAGCGGTTCTGGAAGTCCACAATAATATACCGAACATTTTGATGAATGGTAATATTGTCCATACTTATGGTCTTTACCTAAGGCAATGTATGAAATTCCAAAGTCTATATATGTGCCTATCTCTTTATCATGTACAGCGTCATTTTTACTTAATAAAGGCAAATCATACGCAAGAATAATATGATTTTTTTCCTTATCAATAGTCTCTAAATCAGGATAAGGCTCCCCTTGGAAATCAGTATCGCTTACCGCAAAACCGTGAACCACAAGAGGAATAGATTTTGATTCCCACTTTATCCAGTTTGGTTGATTTAACACAATAACATTTTCAGGCAAAGGCTCTAAGAAATATGGGGAATACTTAGACAAAGCATCTGCATTTCCAGGTGCTATTATCACAGGAATAGGTGAGATAGATTCGAAGGTCTTCAATACCCATTTTAAGGTATCATCCGTTATATATTTTGCTTCAAGTAAATTGCCCGCAATTAATAACGCATCTGCATTATTTTCAATCACTTTATTGACTATTTCTGACAAAACATCTCTCTGCCTTTGCCTTTTTATTCTTCCAAAATGAGGATTAGAAAAAGTAGAAAAAGGTCTGTCTAAATATAGATTCGCTGTATGTATAATAAACATCGTTACATTAACCCCATAAAGTAATTACGGAGATATTATATCAATTTGAGGTTCTTCTCTGTTTATAGCATCTTGGAAACCACGATGCCTGAAATATCTAAATACACGACGATATGCATAGTTTAGGGTTCTCGAATCCTCTGGAAATTTTTTGCAAATTTGATGATAATAGGGAACGACTAAAGAATTAAATATACGAGTATAAAGAGGTTGATATAACCTGTAATGTTCAATCACTTCATAACTGTTCGGAAATATTCGCATGAAACATCCCATCGAATAGCCTCGCCGATAATGATATTTACATATATTAAAATAACTACTCCCTGTCCAAATCCAACAGAGTGCTTGCTCATCAATCTGAAGTGGAACATCTGCATCTTGCAATCTCTGAGCCAATTCAACTTCTGAAAAGTCGGGAAATGAAAAGAATTTATTTAATCCACCAATATGAAGAATCATTTCTTTTGGAAAACTCATATTTGCTAATGAAAAATGAAACGGGGTGGGCTTAATAGGTTTTGGAATTGGGAAAAGGACATCTTCAGGAAGAAACCATCGGGTAATACTTCGTGATGATAGGCGAGGATGGGGAATTAAAGACCCACTCACACATGCCTTGTCGTTATTTATCCGTTGTATGTGAACATGTCGTTGAACCCAATTCGACGAAGGTAACACATCAAATTGACTACAAAGTATCCATTTCCCCTCAGCCTCTCGAAAACCTAAATTCCATGCTTCAATTTCAGAATTGCTCGAATCATGAATATAACGTACTTTGAGTGGAGAGCCTTTAATTAGCGAGTGTATTTGGTCATCCACTTTTTGAGTCGAACCTACATCGATAATAATCCATTCCATTTGGGATAATGGGAACTCTTGAAGCTCAAGATGTATAAACCAAGTAGGCAAATATGCTGATAAGTTTTCGCCAACAAGTAAAACACTGACATCTGGATATCTGGACAACATAATATCTCGTTTTCATTCTCTTTTTTATTACAATATTATCATGTTAATATGTTCAGAAGTGAAATTTTATTATTAAACCATAAAAACATAACAAATAACTATTCAAATATCCATACTCTATTATGACAACATATTCAAATAATTCTACCGAGTACCGACGGTTCCCTTTTTGGGGAATATTGTTAAGTGGAATTTTTCTACTACTGATAATTCGTATTTATTGGGACCCTTCATTATCTACATCTACCAGTTCCACAACTTTATCAAGTGCTTACAAAGACACATGGACAAAGGGACAGTATATCATCTGGGGTCCTATTTGGAAATATGGATTTGAACGAATTAAAAAAGGTGAAATTCCATTCTGGAATCCATACCAATTATGTGGTCAACCTTATCTTGTTGATTTTCGAACTGCATTATTTCAGCCATTACACATGTTATTCTGGCGTATCGATTTTCAAACAGCATACCAATGGTATATTTTCCTCTGCTTATTTTTATTAGGACTTGGTTTCCTTATTTGGGGACGAATTTTAGAAATTCCATATCCAGCACTGTTGCCTGGATTGGTATCCCTTTTATTTTCCAGCCCGACAATTGCAGTGCAGATGTCCATATCTTTTCTTAGTGGCTCCGTTTGGCTTGTATTCCTTATGGGTGGGGTAGTTTATTTTTTAGAAAATTCAACTGGACGAAGTTTTTTAGTCCTCTTATTTATATGGGTCGCATTACTTTTATCTGGTAGCATAGAGTGTATTACATCAGGTTTTATTCTATTACTATTATTTCCATTAATCCTTGAAAAGTTACCTATGCTATCAGTGAGCCGTACTATTTCATCCGCATTTCGTAATATAGCGTTTGTTCTTATATTAGGTTTAATGATAACTGCATTTTCATGGTTACCCAGTGTTGTATGGTTAGTGCAAACAAGGGGAGACCTTACTACCTTTCAAGGTTTTCCCATAGCCATACATTTTCCAACCTCACTTTCGGAGATGCTTTCCAGCTTCTACTCGACCCTTACAAAACCGAGCATATCAACCCTATCTCTTATATATCCTGGTGTAATATGTCTCGTTTTTCTTCCATCTGCATTTTTTGATCGAGAACTCAGAAGAATTGTTATATTTCTCGGCTCTCTATTACTTTTTTTTATCCTTCTATTCTTTGTCAATCTTGAGCTTGCACATTTATTACAAAGGGGAATGATAATTATCATTGCGGTAGCTTTATCCACTCTCTCTGGAATTGGTATCAATCGACTTTTACTAAAAGGACGAGATGTTAAATCACCTTATATTTGGGTCTCGGGAATTATCGTTTTCTCCTTAACCGTATTCATTATTATTGTTAGCTCGCCGTGGGTAAAAGGGATTTCAGTGATACTATGCCTAATCATTGTACCAGCAATGTTGATACGTATCCGTAAAATTAATAATCTTCTGTCTATTCTGCTTGCTCTTTTATGTTTTCTCGAGTTGTTCTACATGTTTCGTCCTTTTTTGCCAAGCAGTTATACCGCAGAGATTAAAAAATACGAAGAATATGCGGAATTTAATAAGACACTTCGTTACCAGACAGGGACCAGCAGGGCTTATATTACTTCTGAACCTTCCAGCATTCTATGGTCGGAAAATTTAGGAATGTATTACCATTGGCAAATGCTAAATGGGAAGGACATCCCGATGGACAAACGTTCTCAAAAATGGTTTGAAGAAGCCTCAGTTATATCAACCGACAAGAATATCCCATTAACTCAACGATTAAACAACCCACTCATCATGTTAAGTGGTGTCCAGTGGGCATTCGTATCTATGAACGAAAATCCTCCTAATGATACAGATTTGAAAAATTGGAAAAAGTTAGAACGTCTACCCTTTATTAATGTGTATGAAAATATGCAATCTCTACCAAGATGTTTCTGGGTTGAAAAATATAAAATTACCACTTCACTGGATGAAACGATAGAAATCCTTTCCGCCCCTGAATTTTCACCCCTCCGCGAATGTGTCCTCGAAACAGAGCCTACTAAGGATGCTATTCTTACCATCGACAATACAGAAAAAGAAGTAACTTCGGTAGAACAAACGGCTGAACAAAAAGCGGAGTGTACTATTTTGGATGAGACCCCAGAGCAAATATCAATATCAGTTAAAGCACCTAATGACGGTGTTTTAATTCTATTGGATACGCTAACTTATGGATGGTATGCCACTGTAGACAATATACCATCTAAAATAATTCAAGCTAATGGGATATTTAGGGGTGTTTACATTAACAAGGGAACCCATCAGGTAGTGTTTGAATACAAAGTGCCCGCTTGGAACGAAGGTAGAATTATTTCTATTATAGGGGTCATCGTAAGTTTTATATTCACTTTTATGTATCTCTTTTCCAATAAAAAACGAGAACAACCGATATATTAATGTGATTAATCAAAGGTATAAAATGGCAGAATCAAATAAAGAAAAAGACTGCAAAAAGGAATTACAATTAAGAGAACAGGGGAAAATTTACCTATTATTTAATAAAATTGCCGATAGATATGACATTACCAATCGTTTTTTATCATTTGGTCAAGATTCTAAGTGGCGAAATGAACTAATTAGACACATCCAAATACCAGAAAATACACAAACATTTTATATCTTAGACCTTGCAACAGGCACGGGAGAAATACTAAAAGCGTACCGTAGACAATATCCAGATAATGGTTTTATTATCGGGATTGACCTTGCTGAAAATATGTTAAGAGGCGCACAAGAAAAATTTTGTCAAGAGAAAAATAAGCTCTGGTTATTCTCAATTATGGATGCAACTCAATTAGGCATCAGTACTAATTCCGTGGATGTAGTAACAATTGCGTTTGGTATTCGGAACGTATCAGAAATTCAGACAGCATTACAAGAAATCTATCGGGTATTAAAACCTGGAGGACAATTACTTATTCTCGAATTTGGCTTGCCACAAAAAGGTTTATGGCGAAAAATCTATTTGTTTTATCTACGGCATATTCTTCCATGTTTAGGTGGATTATGGACAAATTGCTCTCCAGCATATCAATATCTAAGCCAAACCATCTGTGATTTTCCATCCCATAATCATTTTTTGCAGATATTAAATAAGGAAGGGTTTATTCAAACTCAATGGATTGAATTTAACAGAGGAGCAGTACTTCTCTATTTGGCACAGAAAGCAAAATCATGATAAATTACAACTACATTTTTTGACGATAATACAAAATAAGGTAGTAAAACTATGGCGGGTGTTCCATTAAAATCAAAAATAGCATTCGGTATGGGTGGTATCGCTTTAACCCTTCCTGATATGGTTTTCACACAATGGATATTTATGCGGTATGTACCCAATGAAGAACGAGCGTTGATGTCCGCATCTGTGTTTGGTGCTATTTTTTTAACAGCACGTGTATGTGGTGCCATTGCAGAACCATTAATTGGACACTGGAGTGATTCCTGCCGAACACGATGGGGACGACGCCTACCCTTTATTCGCTTTGGGTTAATCCCCCTCATCATTTTCTTTTTCCTCATGTGGCACCCACCAATAACTGCACCTATATGGACAAAGGTCATATATGCCTATCTGATAATACAAATCTATTTGCTTTTCTATCCAGGGGTGTTAACTCCTTACCTGTCATTATTAACTGAATTAGGTGAAGGGAGTATGGACAGGGTTGGCTTGATGACGGCCCAGGGTGTGTTTGTCATGTTAGGTAGTGTCGTGTTTGCACTCGTTGGCGTGGTATTAAACAAATATGGCTGGACAGTGATGGCTATCTTGGTTGCCCTTCTAACATTTTTATCCCTCCTTCCCATTGCAATTACAGGGAAAGAACGGACGCTACCATCGGAAGAACATAAAAAAGTCTCCTTCATTCAGTCTGCTATCTGGGTCTTGAAAAGCCGTTCCTTCCTTCATTTAGTACTTGCAACATCGTTCTACTTTCTCGCATTTACATGCATCGTGATGAGTTTACCTTTCTGGGTAAAAGTATATTTATGCAAAGGAGAAGAGGTCGTTACATATTTAATGTTGCCACTACTGATGATGACCATGTGCCTCTTTGTTTTTGTTGGGAAAGTGGTCGGACGTTATGGTAAATATCGCGTATTTGCTATGACTTTATTATTAGCAAGTTTAGGCTTACTCCTACTTTCGGGTGTAGGTTATTATCCCATAGGTAGCCCGTTGATTCATTTGTTTTGTGTGATAATATGGATGGGTATTCCTGTGGCAGGGTTGGCTGTTTTACCTTTTGCCATTCTAACAGATGTGATTGATGAAGATGAACAGAAAACAGGGACACGACGCGACGCCATCTTCTTCGCCATTCAAGGAACTATCCAGAAAATATTTATTGGTATGTCTGGCGGTGTATTTTCCATCCTTGCCTATTGGGGTAATGGAAGCAATGTAACAGAACAAGGGCTACGATTTGTTGCTTTAGCAGGTGGATTAAGTGCCTTTATTGGGTTTGTTATTTTCCTTGGTTATCCACTAAAAAATGTTGACATAAAACCTTCTTCATAAGTCAAACACATACAATTTTCATCTTCTATCCAATTACTATTTTTAAAGTTTGCAAATAAGATTATCTGATTTGTATGCTTTTTATTTATAATGAAACATTAATCTCAGGAGCAGTTTGTTATGAAGGTTGAAGACTTTGCTTATCAGGTAGCTGTACGAACTATGGAACTCCTCGAACAAGAGCAACATTACAAAATTTCAGAAGAACATCGAAAAATAATTCTTCAAAAAATCCTTCAGGAAGTCCCCCAGATTATAAAAAAAGCGTCATCATCAAAATAAACAAGCAAAACATAAAATGAGATATGAACTATTTATATCTTGGTGAGAGTAATATCGTCCTTTACTGAAAAATTTCTCTCTTCTATGATTAAGCAGGAAGGAATAGTGTATATCGGGTATAATATGTTATAAAAGTTTCTAACCAAAAATGACTCTAATTCAGTTAATAAATAATAAATCCAACTTAACATGGATGGGATTTTTAGTAACGATTATCATAGCGATAATTCTAAGTTCACTCTTCAGATATCAACTTCACGGCATTAATTTTAGCCCATTCACAGGTGATAATCAAGACCCAACACAGGGTGCAACTGTGTCAGAACAAGAACTGAAAGAAAAACTGGGTAAAGTGTTCCCCTTCACAGCGTGGGTAAGGACCTTCACCTGTACAGGAACTTTAGCACATGTAGGCTCTATTTGTCATTCTAAAGGGAAAAAGACAGCCATTGGGGCATGGTTAGGGAAGGACTTAAACGCTAATGAAGCAGAAATTAATAGTCTAATCCAATTAACTCAGCAAGGGAATGTTGACCTTGCCATCGTAGGAAGTGAAACACTTTTACGTGGAGATTTGACAGAAAACGAATTGATTGCATATATCCAACGTGTTAAATCTGAAACGAATGGAGTTCCTATAACGACCGCGGAAGTATATCAGGTATACCTAAACCATCCTCAATTAATGAATATTTGCGATGTTATCTTTGTAAATATTTACCCTTATTGGGAAGGGGTAGATGTTCAATATGCTATGTATTTTTTTAACTTGAAATTTGAGGAATTAAAAAACAATATCGGGCAAAAAGACATAATTATTTCTGAAACTGGCTGGCCTACCGATGGCAATCCTATAGGGGATGCGGTACCTTCATTAGAAAATGCCCGATTTTATTTCTTGAATTTCCTGTCTTGGGCAAGGTCAAACAATATTCCTTATTTCTATTTTGAAGCCTTCGATGAGCCGTGGAAAATAAAATATGAAGGCCTACATGCTGGACATTGGGGAATTTTTGATAAGTTCTGTATTATAAAAGAACATTTCATATCCGCTTTTCGAGGGGAAACGATACCTGATAATTGGAGCGGAACAGAACCAGTCGAAGGCCAGGGGACACCCACGATTGAATTCACTTATATACCGCCTGTAGGTTCGTTTGAAGATGTACGAGGCGATGTTAAGCATATTTCGCCAAAAAATTACCGAGTTACAGTATATATCTATAACTGGGGAGGCTGGTGGACAAAACCTTACTGGCATTTACCCACAACACTAATTATGCCTGATGGCTTTTGGAAATGTGATACTACAACAGGAGAAGGGGATGAAAATGCTTCCAAAATTGCTGGTTTTCTAATCCCATCGAACTATTCACCCCCTATTATGAAAGGTGAGTCAGAACTTCCGCAAAACCTCTACGAAAACTCACTTGCCTCTGTTCAAGTAGAACGATAATCATAAAAGGACTCAATTATCAAAAACTATTCAGGTTATCCGTACTATTTGTGGTTAAAAGAGAACATAACTGTAGCCTCGTGCTATCGTTTATTGAGGGAGTTATGTGTATGCAATAGAAGAGATATGCCTTTTATAACTAAGGATGTATGATGCAGATTTTTTTCAAAGGTTTTGTTCTGTGTATAGGATTACATAAATATACGGATACGAGCACCTTTTTTAAGTTCATCAATCCACTTTTGATAGCGTTCATTGACATATTGCTCTTTTAGTTTAGGTTCGATAATAATGCGTGCTTTTTCATAAGGTATTTGAGCATTTCCCTGTTTTTCTTCAACTTTTAAGATATGGAACCCCCATTCTGTTTCGATGGGTTGGCTAATATCCCCTTCATTCATGTTCTCTATTACCTGCTCCAGTTCGGGAACTAAGTCACCCTTGGATACCCAACCAATAAGACCGCCCTGGTCTGCTTCGGGACCTTGAGATTCATTTTCGGCTATGGTACTAAAATCAGCTCCTTGCTTAATTCTATCGTGGATTTCCATAATTCGCTCTTTTACCTTGAGTCGTTCTTCCGCTTCTTTTGGAGCTTGAAGAAAAATCCGCCGAACTTTGACCTTTTGCGGATTTTTAAATTCGTCAATATGCTCATTGTAGTATTTTGCAATTTCAGGCTCTGAGATAGTAATCTCATTTTCAAACGCCTTCCGTTTTTTTAGTGCATAAGAGAGAGCAATAATTTGTTGTTTTATTCTTTCGCGGAATTCACTCATGGATTCGCCACTTTCTTCTAAAAGTCTTTGAAATTCCTCCGGCGAACTATACCGCTTTTTTATTTTCATAATTCGGTCATCAATATCTTTCTCATCAACTTTTAGTCCTTCATTCATTGCCTTTCGATATAACAGTAACCGTTCAATATATCGGTCTAAGGCTTTCTGGAAGGCTTGCTCCATTTCTTTATCAATTTGCTGAGAGGATAATCCCTGCGATTTTAAGTCTGCGAAGAAAGGGGCTATTTCTTCTCGAAGGTCACTCATCAGGATGACCTCGTTATCGACAGTTGCAACAATCCCATCATAAATAACTGTGGGAATTCCTGCCAATGCCAACAAAATGACAGATAAGGTTACCATTTGTTTGCTCCTTCTAATAATATCTTATGTCTCGTCCTGAACTTAGGAACCACTACCCGTCGTTGTTTCAGTCGTTTCTTCCGTCGTATTACTTTCGGTAGCTGGAGTGCCTCCTCCTTTAACAGCACCAATGGCAGTAAGTAATGATACAATTGCCTGGATAATCATTACAATGCCACCTATTCCAGGGGTTAATCCCCAATCTAACCCTCGTCTCGGAAATGACAGTGCTTTGGTATGCTTCATATGCCGTATCCTTATTGTTTGTTGATAAAAAAAGGAAGATGAATATTTAACATTCATCTTCCTTAATTATATCGTTTTTGTTGTATTGACTGCCTTCGTTGAGTTTTAAATTCTCCTGCATCTTATTCTTCTGCTCCTGATGCGATTTGTTCTTCTTCGCCGTGGGTTTCTATTTCGAGGTGTTCTTCCATCTCTTTGGCAGAAATATCAGCAATCACTGGCTCGGACTTTTGATAGAACCGACTACCTGTTCCCGCAGGGATAAGGTGTCCAATAATCACATTCTCCTTCAAACCTCGTAGATAATCCCGCTTTCCACGTATTGCCGCATCGGTTAGCACACGTGTTGTATGTTGGAAAGAAGCGGCAGCAACAAAGCTTTCCGTGCTTAATGCTGCCTTACTAATTCCCTGTAAAACAGGTTCGGCTTCTGCAGGTTTGCCACCTTTACTGAGGACTTTTTCATTGATTTCATTAAATTTGGAACGGTCAACAATTTCATGGGCGACAAAACTGGTATCTCCTGTATTTTCCTTAATACGTACTTTACGAAGCATTTGCCGAATGATGATTTCTACATGCTTATCATTTGTTCGGACACCTTGGGCTCGATAAACTTTCTGAATTTCGTCTAATATATATTTACGGAGGGCTTCTTCACCTTTAACTTCCAGAATATCTTCAAGAATAATCGGTCCGTCTGTGAGTTGTTGTCCTGCATATACACGGTCACCTTGTTGAACAAAGAGATGCTTGCCAGGAGGTATCGTATATTCACGCTCCTTACCAATTTTCGGGACAACTTTTACTTTACGCATTCCTTTAATTGTTCCACCAATTTCAACAATTCCATCGATATGACTAATAATGGCTGGGTTTTTCGGAACACGTGCTTCGAACAATTCAGCAACACGAGGTAAACCACCTACAATGTCTCGTGTTTTCCCAAGTTTGCGTGGTGTCTTTGCAAGAATATCACCCGCTTCAACTTTATCTCCATCTTTCACTAATAAATGTGTCTCTGGCGGTAATGGAGCAAATGCCAATACTTCTTTATGTTCACCACAAATAAGGATTTGTGGATGCATATCATGCTTATGCTCAGTAATAACTCTTTCTTCCAGTCGTGTTTCTGGGTTAATTTCTACCCGCATCGTAACACCTTCAACAACCCCTTCTAATTTTACTTTGCCAGAACGTTCCGCAACAATGGTCTGGTTGTATGGGTCCCACTTATAAAGTAAAGCACCTTTCTTTAGTTTATCTCCATCCTTACAATGCAAGACAGAACCTGTTGCAGGGGCAAATCGAATCACTTCTTTTCCATCATTATTTAGCACACGAATTTCACCCCCACGATTTACTATAACCACCTCACCTTTACGGTTTACATCCGTTCGGATATTATTGAATACGACGGTTCCATTTTCAGGCATACGAACTTCTGGATTTTCTAATTGTAAACTCGCAGCACCACCGATATGGAAGGTTCTCATGGTAAGCTGGGTTCCAGGTTCGCCTATGGCTTGGGCTGCAATGATGCCTACTGCTTCACCCAATTCAACAAGTCTACCTGTTGCAAGATTTCGACCATAGCATAAAGCACACACGCCTCGTTTTGCTTGACAAGTTAGAACAGAACGGACTCGCACACCAGGCAAACCGGATTCTGCTATAGTTTTCGCTTTATCTTCTGTAATTTCTTCATTCGCTTTTACAACGGGCTCGGAAGTTCCAGGAATAATTATGTCTTCTAAGGCATAACGTCCAACAATTCGTTCTTCCAACGGGGTAATCGTTTCGGGTCCCGACATCAATGGTTCAATATAAACCCCATTCAATGTTCCACAATCAATTTCCTCGATAGTTACATCTTGAGATACATCAACAAGACGCCGTGTAAGATAGCCAGCATCAGCTGTTTTCAATGCGGTGTCTGCCAAACCTTTTCGTGCTCCGTGGGCAGATATGAAATACTCCAACACACTCAGACCTTCTCTAAAGTTAGACGTGATAGGTGTTTCAATAACATCGCCAGACGGTTTTGCCATAACACCACGCATACCAGCCAATTGCCGAATTTGATTTTTACTACCACGAGCCTTTGAAGTATACATCAAATATAGCCCTGTAAAGCCTTGTTCTTTTTGCTCGAGATAATTTAACATTGATGCAGACACTTCGTCTGTTGCTCGTTTCCACTCTTCAATTATCTTATTTGTCCGCTCTCTTTGGGTTAGCAAACCATGTTGATACTGCTCTTCTATATGTTCTACCTGCTTACGGGCACGTGATAAAATCTTGTCCTTGTCAGGCGGAACTGTCATATCCTCAATAGCAATGGAAAGCCCTGACTTCGTAGCATACTTAAAACCTACATTCTTCAAGCAATCCAAAAGCTCAACTGTTTTACGATGCCCAAATTTTTTATAACAGTTGGCTATAACCTGTCCGATAGAAGACTGGTCATGGTCTCGATTGATATCTTCAAGACGAATTTCTGGAGGTAAACTATCCCACAGGATAACCCGTCCTACTGTAGTATCTATGATTTTTCCGTCTACTTGAATCTTTATTCGAGCGTGTATATCCACATGCCCAAAATGATATGCCAGCAAGACAGATTCTTTATTGGGATAGATTTTTCCTGCGGTACATAAATTCTTGCCACCTTTGGTCTTCCATTCATCTTTCCACTCACCCTTGGCTCCGGGACGTGCTCTTGAAAGCCAAGCAATACCTAAAACGATGTCTTGACTTGGCGTTACAATCGGTGAACCATCCGATGGTGAGAAAATGTTTGAGGAGCCCATCATTAATAAATGTGCTTCTAACTGTGCCGCTGGTGTCAAGGGCACGTGTACCGCCATCTGGTCTCCGTCGAAATCCGCATTATATGCACGACAGACCAATGGATGAATCCGAATCGCATTCCCTTCGATTAATATTGGCTGAAACGCTTGAATACCCAAACGATGGAGAGTCGGTGCACGATTAAGAAGAACAGGATGGTCTTTGATAACTTCTTCTATTGCATCCCAAACCTCAGGCCTACCTTGTTGAATCATTTTCTTGGCGGATTTAATGGTAATCGCTACACCTTTTTCTTTCAGTCTATTGATAATAAATGGCTCAAACAAGGTCAAAGCCATTCGCTTCGGCAAACCACATTGATTTAATTTTAATTCTGGTCCTACAACAATCACGGAACGCCCAGAATAGTCAACACGTTTGCCTAACAAATTCTGGCGGAATCTCCCTTGCTTGCCCTTGATAAAATCGCTTAACGATTTTAAAGGCCTTGCGTTTGTTCCCATCACCGCTCTACCGTGTCTACCATTATCAAAAAGAGCGTCTACCGCTTCTTGAAGCATTCGCTTTTCATTTCGAACAATAATTTCTGGCGTCCGTATCTCCATAATTTTCTTTAACCGATTATTCCGATTAAGAACACGACGGTAGAGGTCATTTAAATCGCTGGTTGCATACCTACCACCATCTAAGGGGACGAGAGGACGCAAATCTGGTGGGAGCACAGGGATAACATCCAGAATCATCCATACAGGTTGATTTCCTGATTTACGAAATGCTTCGACAATTTGAAGTCGTTTTATTGCTTTTGCACGTACCTGAGCAGATGAAGAATTTAAAAACTGTTCACGAAGTTCCGCAGATAGTGTGTCTAAATCTAATTGCTCCAGCAATATCTTCATCGCCTCAGCACCCATCTTCGCCACAAAACTACCATATCCAAACTCGCTTACTGCATCAAGATATTCATCCTCTGTTAGCAATTGTAACTTATTCAGCTTGGTGACGCCAGGGTCTATAACGACGTAACTTTCATAATAAATAACCCGCTCTAAACTTCGGACGGGTAAATCCAATAAATTTCCCATGCAAGAAGGATTATTCTTGAAAAACCAGATATGAGCAACAGGTGCGGCCAATCGAATAGAACCCATCCGTTCACGTCGCACTTTTGCCTCTGTTATTTCAACACCGCATTTGTCACATACAATACCACGATGTTTAACCTTTTTATACTTGCCACAACCACATTCCCAATCCTTTGTCGGTCCGAAAATCTTCTCACAGAACAGCCCATCTTTCTCGGGCTTGAATGTGCGGTAATTAAGAGTTTCGGGTTTTTTTACTTCCCCTTTAGACCACCGTAATATTTCTTCAGGAGAAGCGATGCGGATTTGAAGTGCATCAAATTTGTCTAATGTGGTAGGAACGTATTTAGCCAAGGTAAATATCCTCCATGTCTTCTTCTTCGTCTGAATCTATTGCTGTTTCTACTTTTGCAAGTTTAATTACATCAAGGCATAGGCTTTGCATCTCACGAATAATGACATTAAACGACTCTGGAACGGAAGGTTCTACATCATAATCGCCCTTGACAATGGCATCGTAAATCTTGGTTCTACCTTGAATATCATCTGATTTGAAGGTAAGCATTTCCTGTAACGTATATGCGGCACCATAAGCCTCTAATGTCCAAACTTCCATTTCACCAAAACGTTGTCCACCTGAATTGGCTTTACCACCTAATGGCTGCTGTGTTACTAACGAATACGGACCGATAGCCCGTGCATGAATCTTGTCATCAACCATGTGATTTAATTTCATCATGTAGATATACCCTACGCAGGTCTCATGATGAAATTCTTCGCCCGTCTTACCATCACGCAATTTTATTTTCCCATTCGTAGGCAATCCTGCTTTCTTAAGGTAATTAATAATGGTTTCCTCTCTCGGTCCATTGAAAACAGGAGAAGCCACTTTCAATCCTAATACTTTCAATGCCCAGCCCAACTGTGTTTCCAATATCTGTCCAACGTTCATTCGGGACGGGACACCCAACGGATTTAATATAATCTGAATAGGAGTTCCATCCGGGAGGAACGGCATGTCTTCCACAGGGACTATCTTTGCAACAACACCTTTGTTACCATGTCGTCCTGCCATTTTATCACCAATGGACATCTTCCGTTTTGTTGCTATATAAACTTTAACTACTTTGTTTACACCTGGGGGCAATTCATCTCCTTCACGCAACCGTTCTAATTCTTTATCTCGGAAAGAGATTAGTTTTGCTTCTTCCATTGCTGCAAGATTTACTAACCGTGCAAATTTTGACTGAAGTTTTTTGTCTTCAATTTTCAGACGTGCCAAAATAGAATAATCTAACTCAGCCAATTGCTTCGGTTTTACAGCCTTCCCTTTCTCTAAAACAACCTCATCCTTCTTATAGTCATAAACATCTTCAAGTATTCTTTGCCCATACATCTCATCACGAACTAATTTGATAAACATCTCGCGGATTTTGGCTATTCGTGCTGAATATTCTTGCTTAATTTTCTCTGCTTCGCGTGTAATTCTTGACTTCGTTTGTTTATCCATCGCCTTATTTCGACGGCTGGTTACCTTTACATCTACGACCACACCTTCTGTTCCTGGTGGGGCATATAAAGAGGCATTCCTTACATCTTCCGCTTTCTCGCCGAAAATGGCTATCAATAATTTTTCTTCTGGGGCTAATTCAGACTCTCCTTTTGGGGTAACTTTCCCTACAAGGATATCTCCTGGTTTTACTTTTGAGCCAACATGAATAATTCCGTTCTCATCAAGGTTTCTTAACGAATCTTCACCTTCGTTAGGAATGTCCCTAGTAATTTCTTCTGGCCCTAATTTGGTATCTCTTGCTTCAATCTCAAAAACTTCTACCTGAATAGATGTAAACACATCATCTTTAATCAATTCTTCACTTAAAATAATAGCATCCTCAAAGTTGTATCCTTCCCATGGTAGAAAGGCGACAAGAACATTTCTACCCAAAGCCATTTCCCCATCACACATACCAGGACCATCCGCAATAATATCCCCCGCATTAACTTTATCACCTTTTACCACGATTGGTTTTTGATTTATACAGGTGCTTTGATTAGACCGTGTAAATTTCTTTAAGCGATATATATCCTCATCCAACATAAATGGATTATTAGATTTTGTTGTGTCTACACGAATACGGATTACTTCGCTGTCCGCATATTCCACAACTCCTCCACGTTCTGCACGAACAGCAGTACCGGAATTTCTTGCACAAATCTTTTCTAAGCCTGTTCCTACGAATGGTTGCTCCGATTTTAGCAGAGGGACTGCCTGACGTTGCATGTTTGAACCCATTAATGCACGGTTAGCATCGTCGTGCTCCAAGAATGGAACCAATGCTGCCGCTGCACTTACAATCTGCTTCGGTGAAACGTCCATAAAATCCACTTCATCTGGGGGCACCAATGGGAAATCCCCTTTATGCCTACAAAGAACAAAATGATTCTTAAATCTCCCTTTCTCATCTAACGGCTCATTTGCCTGAGCTATCTTGTAATTATCTTCATCATACGCGGTAAGATAAACAATTTCATTTGTAACTTTTCCATTTTCTACCTTACGATACGGAGTCTCGAGAAATCCATATTCGTTAATCCTTGCATACGTTGCAAGTGAAGCCATAAGACCGATGTTCGGCCCTTCAGGTGTTTCTATCGGGCAAATACGACCATAATGTGTAGGATGCACGTCACGAACCTCAAAACCAGCCCTATCCCTGTTAAGTCCTCCCGGACCTAATGCACTGAGACGCCGTTTATGTGTCAATTCGGAAAGCGGATTGATTTGGTCCATGAAGTGAGAAAGCTGACTACGGCCAAAGAAATCTTTAAGAACAATTCCGATGGGTTTCGGGTTTACTAAAGATTGAGGTGTAAATTCCTTATCTTCTGAGCGATAACTCATCCGCTCCCGAATGGTCTTTTCCATCCTTGCAAGACCAATACGGAATTGATTCATTAACTGTTCACCTACAGAGCGAACCCGCCGATTTCCTAAATGGTCTATATCATCAACAACACCTTCACCGCGATGAAGTTTCACCAAGTATTTAAGGGTTTCAATAATATCTTCTTTCGTTAAGGTTCGCACTTTTTGTGAAATTTCAAGCCCCAACTTACGGTTAATTTTATACCGACCTACAGAAGCAAAGTCATACCTTGCTGGGTCAAAGAACATACTTTCAAAATGCTTTCGACATTGAGCATCATTAGTAGGATCACCCGGTCTCATCCGAATATAAATCTCACGTAACGCCTCTTCCTGAGTCTGAGCCTGGTCTATATTTAAGGTCTGAGCAATACTAATGTCGCTTAATACATCCTGACGGTTCAATACATAAAATTCACGAATAGGGGAACGAAGAACCGCATTCAATACCGCCGCCGTTATTTGCGAGGACGCATCTGCAATAACTTCTCCTGTCTCCGGGTCAATAATATCCGATGCAAGCCAATACCCAACTAAATCACGGACATCTATTACAGAATATTCCTTCTCTTGTTCTACCTCTTTCCCTCTATGTCTAACTTTTTGTTTTTTATATAATGTTGCTTTCGTCCGTTTTATTCTGACGCGGTCAATACGATAAAACATCCGCAGAATTTCTTCAGGTTCAACATAACCCAATGCTTTTAGTAATGTTGTGGCAAGCATGCGAACACGACGGTCTACAGTTACCCACAACACATCATTCGGGTCATAATCAAATTCTATCCACGCACCACGATACGGAATAATACGAGCTGATAATAATAACTTGCCTCCCGGATGCTGTTTCCGTTCAAACGAAACACCAGGCGATTTGTGTAATTGACTAACAATTACACGTTCCGCACCATTGATAATGAATGTCCCTGTGGGCGTCATCAAAGGTAGTTCTGTTAAAAACACATCTTGCTCTTGAACCTGCTTCTCTATCTTCTCTCCCTTTAACGACTCTTCATAAATAGTCAACCGAAGGAGTGCCTTCAAAATACCACAATAGGTTAAACCTAAATTCTGGCATTCTTCTATGGTATACTTCGGCGGAGAAATGACATAGGATACAAATTCTAACTTTGCCAGTCCATTCGGCGACTCAATTGGAAAATACTCATTGAGTACTGCTTGTAGTCCTTTGTTCTGTCGTTCATGAGGAGGAACATCCCACTGCAAAAAATCTGTATACGATTTCGTCTGAATCTCAATCAGATTGGGCAGATGGGATAAGTCTTCAGGTGCTCGTGCTAACGAAATTCGTTCTGAACGGGGAGCCACAGCCATGAAAAAAACTCCTTATTATGGTTCCGGGAAAATTTATAAGAAATGACACTTTTACCTGTACCGTTTCCTTATGGTGCGAAGATAATCCATATTTTTATTGATATTCCCTTTTAAAATCATAAAATAACAATTATACAGGAGTAATATTATATCAATTTTAAAACCAAAATGCAAATCCCCTTTTACCCCACATTTAATCTATTTTATTTTATGTCCAATTTTTAATATTCTTTAACATCTCCTATCGTTTTATTGTTTATGGACCAATAACTCATATAGTACCATTTTACCACAAAAAAAATCAATTTTCAACTTTTTTACTAAAATTTTCTCGAATAAATTTCGGATGATTTCCAGCGATAACAATTGTAACTTCGCCTTTGATGGTTTCTGTTTTTAATGCTTCAATAACATCAGATATATATCCACGAAAGACACGCTCAAATTTTTTCGTCATTTCAAAGCACACAGCACAACATCTATCCCCCAAAACACGGTATGCCTGTTCTAAAAATTTCAAGACGCGATAGGGTGATTCATAAAAAATTAATGTGTGTGGAAGTTCTTTATCCATCTCTAAAAAATGATGTGTGGGACCCTCTTTTCGCGGAGGAAAACCCTTAAACGTATACGATGACGTAGGCAATCCAGATAAAACAAGAGCTGTTTCTACCGCAGTAACACCAGGAATAACGTCAATTTGATGTCCTGCGTCAAGGACTGCTTGCACTAATTTATATCCAGGGTCACTGATACATGGCATTCCACTATCTGAACATAATCCAACTTTGGTTCCTTTTTTTAATTCTTCAAGCACAAAGGGAATAATCTTTGGCTCTCGAGACTCGAAACATGCACAAACTCGAGATGGGAAAGGAATATGGTAATGGATATATATTCGCCGTGTAACACGAGTATCCTCACATATCAATAATTCCAATTCCGCAAGTACCCGTAATGAACGATGAGTTATATCCTCTAAATTTCCTATTGGCGTACCTATAATATAGAAATTGCCCATGAAGTCAAACCTATTCTGCTGGTTCAATTTGCGGTTTTATTACCACAGCATTTTCTGTTTGTAGTGCCTCCACAATTTTTTCATACATCGCTTCATCTTTATAAATTCCAACGATAGCACCACCCGACCCAGTAAATTGTGCATGTGCTCCTACAGACCGCGCAACATCAACTAAACGAACCTGACGTGGGTCAAGGTTATATATTGACCTTCGTCGGTCAAAATTTTTATCCATCCATATTCCAATCTCTTCTCCCTTTCCTGCAAGGAGAAGGTCTCTTGCCTTTTGGGCATACTCTGCAAAATCACGCATTGCTTGATGCACCTCCGGATCACCCGACAACCACCGTTCTCGAACATTATTATGAAAAACCTCTGACCCTTCCGATAAATCTTTACGATAAGCAATAAATAACTTCGGCAAAAGGGATACAGGTATCTCTTCATAATGCCCATACCCTCGCGTCTCCATTAACGTTCTGTCAAAATTCATAAACACACAGCCTTCATAAACCTGAATAACTCGGTCTTGTAATCCAGCAAAGATACCTAATTCCTCCGTCTCCACACTTAAAATAAGATTTGGAAGAATTGGCTTCGGAATATCCACTTCATAAAATTCCATAAGACACCTCATTGTCGCAGTTACTAAAGCACTCGACCCAGCAAGCCCCAAACGACGTGGTATCGTCGACCGATAACGAATGGAAAAATTCTTTTGTGGTAGAGTTATTTTATTCGCCTTGCAATATTGATAAAACTTATAGATACCTGCCTTCATCAAACGAATACCACCATAGTAGCCATTAATACGAACATCCTCCGTCAAATGTTCTATAGACTCATATTTTGACTGGTCTTGATAACTCGGTATAATTTCCAGTTGTGGACTTTCATACAAACTGACCTTCGCAAAAAAATTGCGAATAATCACACTTATTGTTTTCCCATAATAACCATCAGATGGATTGCCGACCAATCCTGCCCGTGCGTATGCAACTGCTTCATAAGCCATAATTACTGTTTTCCTTTCATTTACATCAGAGAAATGATTATATCGTATTTAAATACTGATATGCTCACAAAAAGTCCATTTGCAATTCACCTGCCCAGACAAATAAATTAAGATAAAGTATCAAAGGTATTAATTTATGAAAATCAGCTCCGTCGAATTCAAAAAAAGCATCCTTGAAATTAAAGACGCTCCACGCGAACGCAAACCCGAAATCGCATTCGCAGGCAAATCCAACGTTGGCAAATCATCACTACTAAACGCCCTATGGGGGAGGAAAAACCTCGCCAAAACAAGCAATACACCAGGGAAAACCAGAACTATTAACTTTTTCGAAGTCAACCGCAAATTCTACATGGTCGACCTGCCAGGCTATGGCTATGCTGAAGTCCCATTATCCTTAAAACAACAGTGGAATAAACTCATGTTTGATTACCTCACCCAAAGTAATCAATTAAAACTCGTCGTTGTTCTCATCGACTCACGACATGGTCTTACAGATAAAGACATATCCTTACTCGACTTCTTAGAAGAACATTCCATACCTACCCTACTTGTTGCCACAAAAATTGATAAATTAGGCAATGCACAACGAAAAATACAATTGGATAAAATCCGAAAAGAACTAAACCTTGATGAAGAAGCCATCATTGTTCCATTTTCCGCCATCACAAAAGAAGGTGTTGCCCCACTATGGAAAATTATTCAGGAAGTATTAGAAGAATAAAACAAACAAATCAAAACAAACAATTAAAGCACCATCCCACAATAACCCCCATTTTCATTATAATTAAGGATATTTGTGCTTAATAGGCAGTATCAATATCTCCTGCTGATACCTTATCCTATAATCCTTTATCTATAATTTATTCCATTCTCATTGTAAAATGCAATTAAGACAAATGCTTAGGTATGTACAAACCCATTCTGTCCTCCCCCAAATATATTCCATCCCATGTTGTTCTTCGCAGGGGCAAACCCACTCATCTACCCCAAAAAGTAAACGTCTGAAGTAGGGCAAACACATAGGTCCACCCCTACAGTAGTATATGATGTAACATCCGCTTCCCTACTTCCGAATGGAGTAATTGTAGTTTCAATAGATGAAAATGAATTAACCACAGAGGGTATGGAGATAAAGGGATAAAGAATTGAGAAAACTCTGTGGTTCTCTGTGTACTCTGTGGTTAGGTTTTCTTTGCAGTATGTAATTGCAAAGTATAAGACACACGCAGGAGTGGCTGGGATACTATGAATATTTTT
>Ga0209409_1000193_pt1 | contig 65790 bp, 55 predicted proteins | sample AD_JPNMR1_MetaG_FD_184424 | JGI IMG/M metagenome (GOLD analysis project Ga0209409, IMG submission 184424) | Active sludge microbial communities of municipal wastewater-treating anaerobic digesters from Japan - AD_JPNMR1_MetaG (SPAdes) (version 2) | ecosystem: Engineered > Bioreactor > Anaerobic... | reverse complement strand
TGACTTAAACCTTGGGTCTCTTGACCTTGGTGGAGGTGCACCAGGGGGAGGTATAGAGGGTCGTGGAAGAAAAAAGGTAAAAATGTATGATTTCAAAAGGCCTGATAAGTTTTCAAAAGACCAAATAAGAACACTTCAGATGATACATGAGACTTTTGCCAGGTTGACAACAACATCACTTTCAGCACAATTAAGATTGTTGGTACACGTGCATGTTGCTGCTGTTGAACAGATGACATATGAGGAGTTTATAAGGTCTATTCCCAATCCTTCAACACTTGCAATGATAAATATGGAACCTCTAAAAGGTAGTGCAATATATGAAATGGACCCTGCTGTAACGTTTACAATAATAGATAGGTTGTTTGGTGGTGCTGGGAAATATGATAGTAAGATGAAAAACAGGGAATTGACAGACATAGAGAGTACTGTAATAGAAACAGTTATTGTTCGTATTTTAAATAACCTTAGAGAAGCATGGGCCAATGTAATAGACTTAAGACCAAGGTTGGGGAATATTGAAACTAATCCACAGTTTGCTCAGATAGTCCCACCAAATGATATGGTAGTATTAATTACACTTGAGACAAAGATAGGTGAAGTTGAGGGGATGACAAACTTTTGTATTCCATATCTTACTATAGAGCCAATAGTATCAAAACTTAGTGCACAGTATTGGTATTCATCTGTAAGAAAGGGTATAACCAAAGAGAACTTTAATATAATAAAAGATAATTTGAAAGATGTTGAACTTAAAGTTACTGCTGAACTTGGTAAAACAGAGATAACTCTTGAAGAGGCAATGTCACTTGAGGAGGGTGATATTATAAGACTTACAGGATATAAAGTTAATTCAGATGCTATACTTTTAATTGGTAAAAAACCAAAGTTTAAGTGTAAGCCAGGTATATATGGTAAAAGACTTGCTGTTCAAGTGACAGAGGAACTTGAAGAGCTTAGTTTATTATCTATGGATGAACTTTTTAAAGGAGAAGAAGAATGAACAATGGATTATCACAAAATGAAATAGATGCTTTGTTAGCTGGTGTTGATGAAACAGATATATATACAAAGACAAAGGAAGAGTCATTTACCTCAAATACGTTAATTAAAGATAAGAGTTATGAAAAAAGTGAAATGATCAATCTTCAAGAACTTCTTCAGGAAGGTCTTTCAATTGGCTTTACTGCATTACAGGATACTGTTGAGGAGAGTGTTGTTGTAACAGATCTTAAGTTAAATCTTAAGGACTCTGATAAAATATTGTCTAAAATAAAAGATAAGATAGTTTTGGTAAAACAAAATGTAAAAGGTGCTATAAATGGTAATTTAAAGACTATAATTGAAGAAAAGAGAGCTTTACAGATAGTTGAGAAAATATTGGAACAGGATTCTCCTATAATATCTGAGTTAACATTAAATGCACTTGCTGAAAACTTTAATATGATCTTTAAAAGATTTTATGAATGGCTTGAAAAGTCTTACAATGTTACTATAGACTCTGATACTGTAACAATAGATATTAAAGATAATCCCCTTGATATTGATTTTGAGTCAAGGCAGTCTATTCACATAGAATTTTCTTTAAAATTAGGGGAAAGAACAATTCCTATGGATATTGTTTTACCTGTTACTCTTGGTAAAGAGATGATAAATATAAGTCTTAAAGGTAAAAAGGGTGAATATGAAGTACAGGTAGAGCAAAAAGAAACAAAGACTGGAAAGCAGATAACATCAAGACCAGTACAGTTTAGTAGACTGGAAGAGGTAAAAAATAAGTCTCCTTTTGGTAATATAGAGTTATTACTTGATGTTTCAATGGAGGTTACTGTTGAACTTGGAAGAACAAAGAGGAGAATAAGAGAGATATTGGGTTTGGGTGAGGGTTCTATAATAGAACTTCAAAAGCTTGCTGGTGAGGCTGTTGATATACTTGTAAACGGTAAATTGATAGCTAAAGGTGAGGTAGTAGTAATAGATGAATATTTTGGTGTACGTATAACTGAAATAATAAGCCCAACAGATCTTATTAAAATGATGACCAAGGAAGGGGAATAATAAGGAATTGGATATACTTAATATTAATGATTGTATAATAGTTGATATTGATGGAATTAATCAGTATGGCAACGGTTTTGGTGAATATAAAGATTATATAATTGAGGTTCCAAAGTCTAATCCTGGTGAAAAAGTTAAAGTCGAAATAAAAAAGATAAATGAAAAAGATAAAATAATAACAGCCTCTTTAATTGAAATTATAAGAGAATCTAAAAATAGAATAAATAGATGCAATATAAATAATTGTCTTTTCTGTAAGAGCCCAAACCTTCTGTATGAAGAAAAGATTGCAATAAAAAAGAGGTTTATAGAGTCAATATATAATCTTGAGTTTATAGGATTTAAGGTAGACTATAAATTTAAAAACTTTATTACTCTATACAGTAGGGTAATAAATAATAATGTTAAATTGGGTTTTCTTGATAAAAATAGAGATCTTTTTGTTGAAACAATAGACTGCCCACTCTACACTGATAATATAAGAGATATACTTGTAAAAAATATTGATATTATAAATAACAGCCTTAACTTGGAAGCAAAAAAAAGTATATATAAGATTTCTTTATACTATTCAGAATATGAAAAAACATCACTTTTAGTAATTGAACTTTATAAAAATAGTGATATAAGTTTTTTTAAAGATCTTAAGTTGGAGGTAACATCATTTTATATAAAGTCAGGTCCACTTTTTTTTATAAATTATGATAAGTTTATAATAGAAAAAATTGATGAACTGGACCTTAAGTATAGAATAGACCCTTATAACAAGATAGAAGAGAGAGAATTAAATTCTAAAATATTAACAACATTAAATAGTATTTTTAAAAAAATAGTACCTCAAAAATCATTAGTAATACATGCTAATAATGGGCTTACAACTTTACTTGCTGCCAGATGTTCAAAAATAGTTTATTCTGTAGAAAAGTCTCTTAGTCTAGTAAGAGATATACTCTTTAATTTAAAACTAAATAAAGTAGAGAATGTCATTGTTTTAAAACAAAAAATAGAGTCTATTATAGAAAAAAATACTGAAATTATAAAGGATATAGATACTATAATACTGCACAGCATAAACAGTGATGATATAGAGAGTATAGCAAAAATTGCTAATAATGAGAATGTAAGAAATATAATTATTGTAACACACTTAGAATATTTGAAGAATTATATAGAAGTTTTGTCAAAATCCGGCTTTATTTTTAACAAAAATAACTCTTATGCTATAGATAGAGACCCTAATAATTACTATATTGAGACAGTACTTAGTTTTAAAAGAGAAAATAACTTTAAACTTAAGATCAGAATAAAGAAATAGTTTTGAAATATTGTTTTAATAACTGTTATTCTATTTACTTTATTTTTAATTTTAGTATTTGTATCTATTTCATTTTAAATTTTCTTAATTTAATTAATAGAATTTAAAATTATTAAAAGAAGATATTTTTTATTTTTTTAAATTTTTAGAAATTAAATTTTATTCTAGCAAATTTTTTAGCATTAAAACTAATTTAGGACAATTTTTTATTAGTAGTTTAATTTTAGAGTTATTTTTTAAGTATTATCTGTGAACAAGTAAAAAAATAATCTAAATCCTTGTTAAAAAGGTATATAATAACACTTAAAAGTTATTATATTTAATTGGATTAATTAAGCAAAAAAATTATTAATTAGGAGAATACAATGGATGTTATGTTAGCACAGAATGCACCACAGAATAGTGGTATTGTAACATTGATAATGATGGCTGCAATATTTGCCATTTTTTATTTTTTATTGATAAGACCACAACAGAAAAGACAGAAGGAACTTCAAAAACAGATACAGGCTATAAAAAAAGGTGATAAGGTTGTAACAGCAGGTGGTATTAAGGGAGTTGTTGAAGAGGTTAAGGATGAGACAATAGTTATATCCAGTCAGGGTACTAAAATTGAAGTTCTTAAACCTTATATAGGACAAGTATTAAAAAGTTAAGGGAAAATGTTAAGAGTTTTATTTATAATTTTTATTTCAATAGTGGTCTATGACCACTTATCTTCTCAAGAAGGGCATATAGTAATAGAGAAAAAGACACCTATCCAAGAAGAGATGAGGAAGGATGATAACTATAAAGATGAAAAAGAAGAGACAAAAAGAGTAAATAAAGAGGAAAAGTTTAAAGAAGAGTTTAGAAAAGACACAAAAGAATGGCAAATAAAAATATATATTGCTTATATATTGTTCTTTATAAGTTTGATTTATGTTATTAGAGAATTTAAGAGAAAAAAGATTTATAAATAGAGGGGGATATAATATGAGTAATGGTTTTTTAAGAGGTATTATAATAATAGGTTTTATAGCACTTGGCCTTGCTATACTTTACCCTACTTACAAATGGTATTATGTTTTTAATGAGACTGAAAGGGAAATAGGCTCAACATCTCAAAAAGAGGTTAATAATTTAATTGAAGAACTTGAGATAAACATAAATCAGATAAGAAATGCGTTAAAAAATAACAGTGAGTTTTATTATATATTAGAGAGTTCAAAATCTTCAAAAGTTGTGCTTGATATAAGACCAGAAAAGAGGGATTATAACCTTAATCTTGATTTTGAAAGGTTAAAAAATATAATAAATAAAGTTAATCCAGACTATAATGATTTTAAAAGTCTTGAGGAATCTTTTAATAAATCAAAACAATATATTGCCAAAATAGCTGAAATAGAAAGTTATAGAGGTATAAGGAATAGGATAATAAAACTTGGGCTTGACCTAGCAGGTGGTGTACATTTTGTTGTTGGTGTTGATAAAGATGAGTTAAAAAAGATAATAGAAGAAAAATATATGAGTCTTATGGATAAAAACAAGATTATAGATGAACTTAAAGCTAAAAACTATGACCCAAAAACGCTTGCTCAAGAGGTGGATAAAAGAATTGAGAAATTATTAGAGGAAAAGGAAAAAAGAGTTGAGACAGAAGAAAAGGAGAGTATTGATAGAGTACTCTTAAAAATTAGAAACAGGATTGACCAGTTTGGTGTATCTGAGACTGTAATAAGAAAAAGTGCTAATAATACTATAACTATAGAATTGCCTGGTCTTAAAAATAAAGATGCTGCTAAAGAGGTTATAACAAAGGTTGGTAGGTTAACATTCCAGTTAGTTAATGAGGATCTTGTTAAAAAGACACCGCTTGAATATAAAGATGCTAAAGGTATTATAGTTAATAAAGAATACATTTATAAATTAAAAACAGAGTTACCAGATGGTACAGTATTATTATGGGTACAGGAACAGGATAAGTTTGGAATCCCGAGAGATATAGGGGTTTTGCCAGTTTTTAAGAAGGTTGAATTGGATGGTGAGAGGATAAAAGATGCAAGGGTTGAATATGACCCGACAGGACTTCCTTATATAGGTTTTGATTTAGATTCTGAAGGGGCTGATATTTTTGCTGCTATTACCAAAGCAAATGTTGGTAATAGACTTGCAATAGTACTTGACGATAAAATACAGAGTGCACCTGTAATACAGACTCAAATAACTGGTGGAAGGGCACAGATTACCGGTAGTTTTTCACTTGAAGAGGCTCAAACATTGTCGGCAATCTTAAGAGCAGGATCATTACCTGTTCCTATAAGGATAGAAGAAGAGAGAGTTGTTGGACCTACCCTTGGTAAAGATCAGATAGAACAGGGGTTAAATGCTTCTATTCTAGCAATAATCCTTGTAGTCCTAGTAATGTTAGTTTATTATAAATGGAGTGGTTTAAATGCATCTTTTGCCCAGGTATTAAACCTTTTATTTATACTTGCTGTTATGGCACAGTTAGGATCAACTCTTACCTTACCAGGTATTGCAAGTATTGTATTAACTATAGGGATGGGCGTTGATGCTAATGTAATTATAAATGAGAGAATAAAGGAAGAATTAAGAGAGGGTAAGGGTATAGAATCAGCTCTTCGATTAGGATATTCTTCTGCATTTAGGACAATATTTGACTCAAATATTACAACTATATTTTCTGGTATAATACTTGCTTTGATAGGTTCAGGCTCTGTTAAAGGTTTTGGCGTTGTTCTTATAATAGGTCTTTTAGCAAACCTTTTTACAGCAGTGTTTATTACAAGATTTATATATGATATTTTTGTATATAAGTTTAGAATTAAAAAAATCTCAATTTAGTTTTATAGGAAAAGGAGAGAGATATGGTTAATAATAAGTTTGATTTTATAAAGGCCTCACGAATAGCTGTTATTATATCTTTATTTTTTATAATAGCTACAGTTATTGGTTTGTTTACAAAGGGTATGAACCTTGGCATAGACTTTATGGGCGGAAAGACATTAAGAGTTAAGTTTTCTAAAGATATAAACATTAGTCCTGATATATTGAGAAATAGTCTTAAGGAAATAGGGCCAAGGATAACAAATGTTGGAAAAGATGAAAAAGAATATATAATATCATACAAAGATGAAAAGTTTAATGTAAAAACTAAACTTACTGAACTTTTTCAAGATAAGTATGAAATATTATCAGAAGACTTTGTTGGCCCAAAGATAGGTAAAGAGTTTCAGAGTATGGCATATCAGGCAACTATTGTAATCCTAATTATAATATTGATATATATAGGTATAAGATTTAAATTTAAATTTGGTGTTGCAGCAGTAATAGCTCTGTTACATGATGTTATATTGACATTAGGTTTTATAACTTATACTGGTTATGAGTTTGATATAACTCTATTAGCGAGTGTTTTAACAATAATAGGTTACTCACTTAACGACACAATAGTAATATTTGATAGAATAAGAGAAGAAGTAAAGACTCACCATTTAGGTAAAGAGGATTATTCAATGGTTGTTAATTTGAGTATTAATAAGTCACTTACTAGAACATTTTTAACATCTTTAACAACACTTGTTGCATTGGTTGCTTTATTAATTTTTGCAGGTATTGAACTTAAAGCAATGGCTGCAACTTTAATATTTGGTATAATAGTGGGAACATACTCTTCAAACTTTATAGCATCGCCAGTAGTACTTGCCTGGGAAAAGATAAAAAAGAGATCGGGTAGTAAAAAGACTAAAAAGTCTTAAAATTTTTAATATTAAAATTTTAAAATAGGGGGTTAACCACTAGAAGAAATAAGTGAAGGGTTAACTTCCCTTAATATTATTTTATTATGGATTTAATATCTATTTGTTTATCTATCTCTATTTCTTTTATTTTAGATGTTTCCCCACTTTTTATTCTTATTAAACTTTTAGGGATTTTAAAAAACTCTGATAAAAAAATTATTATTTTCTCATTAGCTTTTCCTTTTTCTGGTACAGCATTTATGTTTAACTTAAGTATTTCTGATTCTTTATCGTACCAGGAGATGGAATTGGACTTACTTTTTGGTACGACCTTACATTTTATAATCATCTATTTAATCCTAATTTTTTTAATTAAATTTATTAACCTGTTTTTGAATTCTTATAATTAAAATGTTGGAGAGATTAATGGATGAAAAGATAGTCAAGAAAATAACTGATGAGACAAGACTTAAACCTATACAGGTTATAGCAACTATAAGACTTTTAGAAGATGGTAATACAGTTCCATTTATTGCAAGATACAGGAAAGAGATGACGGGCTCACTTGATGAGGTTCAGATAAGAGAAATAGAAAGACTTCTTAACTATTATAAGATGCTTGAAGAGAGAAGGAAGACAATAATAGAGTCAATAGAAAAACAGGGAAAGATGACAGATGAACTTATGCAGAAGATCATTTCAACTGATAAATTACAGGAATTAGAGGATATATATCTTCCTTATAAACCTAAAAAGAGAACAAGGGCTACTATAGCTAGAGAAAAAGGGCTTGAACCACTAGCTCAATATATAATGGACTATCCAAATCCTGAGGATTATGTTGATAATTTTGTTAATCCAGAAAAAGGTGTTAATAGTAGAGATGAGGCTATCGAGGGTGCAATAGATATTGTTGCTGAAATAGTTTCTGAAGATGCTGAGATAAGAAAGTTTATAAGAGAAACTGTATTAGAACAGGGTGTTGTTATAACAAAGTCAAAGAATATGAAAGAAAATAGTGATTATAAAATGTATGAAAACTATAAAGAACCTGTTTCAAAAATAAAACCTCATAGGGTATTAGCTATAAATAGAGGTGAGAGAGAGGATGAACTTACTGTTAAGATAGAGTTTCCAGATGAATATATTCTTAAAAATATAAAAGATTATTTTATAATTGAAGAAAATAGTTATATAGAAAGAGCTATAGAGGATGGATATAAAAGACTTATAAAACCATCGATAGAGAGAGAGATAAGATCTATACTTACTGAAAAGGCTGAGGAACAGGCAATAAAAGTATTTTCTAGGAACCTAAAAAAACTACTTATGCAACCACCTCTTAGGGGATATACTGTTATGGGGATAGACCCAGGAATAAGGACAGGTTCAAAGATAGCCATAGTAAATAAAAATGGAGATTTTATTACAAATTCTGTAATATATCAGGAGAATCCAACAGCAATAAACGTGATATTAAGTCTTGTAAAAGAATATAAGGTTGACATAATAGCAATAGGTAATGGTACTGGTTTTAGGGATGTTGAAAAATTGGTTGCGTATGTGATAAAAGAAAATAACTTAAATGTGAAGTATACTATTGTTCCTGAAACAGGGGCATCTGTATATTCTGCAAGTGATATAGCAAGAGAGGAGTTTCCAGATCTTGATCTTACAGTAAGAGGGGCTATATCTATAGCAAGGAGACTTCAGGACCCTATTTCAGAATTAGTTAAAATAGACCCAAAGTCTTTAGGTGTAGGGCAGTATCAACATGATGTTGATCAGACAAAGCTAAGCGAAGAACTTGATAAAGTTGTTCAAGATTGTGTTAATAAGGTTGGTGTTAATCTTAATACAGCATCATATTCTTTATTAAAATATGTCTCCGGTATAACTCCAAGCTTGGCCAAAAAGATAGTAATTCATAGACAAATGAAAGGTGGGTTTAAAAATAGAGAAGAACTGAAAAAAATAAAAGGTTTTGGTGATAAAACTTTTGAACAGGCAGCAGGATTCTTAAAAATAGATGGTGGCAATGAACCACTTGATAATACTTGGGTTCACCCTGAAAACTATGAGCTTGCAAGAGAGTTATTAAAATATAAGAATGGTAACAAAATAGTAATAGATGAAAAAACAAAAAAGGATATATCACAAAAGTTTAATGTAGGTAATATAACAATACAGGAAGTAATAACAGCACTGGAAAAACCTAATCTTGACCCTAGAGACGATGTGCCAAAACCAATACTGAGGGAAGATATATTGACTATTGATGACCTTAAACCTGGTATGATAGTACAGGGAATTGTAAGAAATGTTGTTGATTTTGGGGCTTTTGTTGATATAGGAATAAAAAATGATGCACTTGTTCATATAAGCGAGATTTCAGATTCATACATATCACATCCACTTGAGGTTCTTGGCGTATCTGATATAATTGAAGCAATGATAATAGACATTGACAGGCAAAGAGAGAGGGTAAGTCTTTCTATTAAAAAGGCTGTTGAATATAATAGACCTTCGAATAATAAAGAAAAAGCAAAGGTATAAAGGTAATTTTTTTTAAAAATGTTTAAAAAACTATTGAGAAAAATATTTTTTTTATTATCTTAATCTATCAGAAAAAATAAAAATATATTAATCCTTATGGAGGTCTTTTATGGAGAATAATAAAAAAGAGTCTATAATACAAGAAACTAACGTTTTTACAGAGTTGCTAAAACATTTTGAAGATGCAACATCTCAATTTCTACAAAAACTTACACAGGATGATAAATATATTAAAGCATTATCAAGGTTTAGAGACAGTATGCTTGATATGAAAACATATTTTGATAAGGTTATTACTCAAAGTTTAAAAAATCTTCATCTTCCAACAAAAGAGGAGATTGAAAGAGCTCTATACAAGGTTACACTCCTTGAGGCAAAGATGAATGAAATATCAGATAAACTTGATAGAGTATTAAAAAAGATAGAAAAATAGTAAACCATGGAAATATATGGAATATTTATATACTGGCTTGGGCATGCCAGTTTTCTTATAAAAGTTCCTTTGCCTCACTCTCAAGAGTTTCAGAGTAAAGATAAAAAAGAGATAATTATATATATTGACCCTTATGACCTTAAACCTGGTAAAAACTACCCTAAGGCTGATATAATATTTATTTCTCATACTCACTATGATCATTTTTCGCCGAATGATGTTAAGACTATTTTAAAAGAGAATACTATAATAGTTGGGCCTTACGATATAAAAGATATTGCTAGTAATACTATTAAATTAAGTCCAAATGAATCAAATACAGTGGCCATAAATAATTACAAACTAGTTTTTACAGGAGTACCTGCATATAATAAGACTAAACAGTTTCATCCCAAGGCAAACAAATGGTTAGGATATGTTATAGAATTGAATGGAAAAAAAATTTACCATACAGGTGATTCTGAGTTTGTTGAAGAGATGAGAAAAATAAAAACTGATATTGTTTTTGTTCCAGTAGGTGGTACATATACAATGGATTTTAAAGAGGCTGCTGACCTTGTTAATACTATAAAACCAGAATATGCAATACCAATGCACTGGGGAACTGTGGTTGGGAATAAGGATGATGCCTTGAGATTTAAGGAACTTGTTGATAAAGAGATAAAAGTATTAATACTGGATAGATATTAAAGGTAAGATAAAATTTATATAAAAATATAAATATATTTATGATATTAGAGCTTGTAGAGGAGGTAAGGGTAAAATAAAAAGAATATAATAAACTTGCAAGAATGTAATATTAAAATTTTAATAGTAAAATTTGAACTCAGTCCTTCTATTTTTTGCTCTTCCCTCTTCAGTGTCATTACTTGCAACAGGTTTTGTCTCACCATATCCCTCAGAACTTAATCTTTCAGGTGATATCCCATTTTTTATTAAATATTCTATTACTGCATCAGCTCTTCTTTCAGATAGTTTTTGATTATATTTATCATCTCCTATTGAATCTGTGTGCCCCATTACAAGCAGTTTTAAATTTGGGTTTGACTTCATAATATCAAGTATTTTTGATAATATGTCGAGTGATTCTTTTTTTAGATGGGCACTGTTAAAATCAAAATTAATATTTTCAACAATATATATTTTATTTATCTCTATTTTCTTTAATACAACCTCTTTCTTTTCATCTTTTTTATCAATAATTACCTTTTCAGGTAAAAAACCATCTGATGATACAATGACTTCAACCCCATCAGTGTCAGGTACTTTTATTTTTTTATCTACTACCTTCTGTTTTTTCTGGTATATAATATTCCCATTTTCATCCCTTTTTATAACATCAACATAAGCTTCTATTTCCTTCCCTTTTTCATCTTTAGCATCAAGTGTAATCTCTCTCTCTTTTGATTTTTTTTCCTCTTCAATTTTTATATTTTTCCTTTCTTCTTCTATTGATATCTCTTTTTCTTTGTTTGTATCAACATTATATCCATCACCACCATCAACTATTCTTTTATATCCTGTTGCACCTATAGAATAAAGATAGTTTCCGGATGCAACTATCAAATTACCTCTGTAAGCTGATGGTTGTGATACTGCCCCAGGAAAAACTGACTTAAACTCCCACAAAATATTCTTAGTATCAAGATCTATTGCCTTAACTATTGTATATGGTGTTGGGAATTCACTTATAAACTCATTATATGCTACATATATTATATCTCTTATAGTTACAAAATAGGGGGATGACTTCTCTTTTACCTTTATTGTGTCTTTTATCTGACCATTTTCAGGTTCAACTATTAATATATCCTGGTTATTTATTGAAAATATTATTGACCTATCTGTAAAACTTAGAGGTGAAGTTATAATGCCCCCATAACTATTTTTCCATTTAAGTGAGCCATCTTTTATATTAAGAGAATGTAGTGTGTCACTTACTGGAATAAAAACACTTCCTTTATATGTTACTGGTGGGTATATTTTAAAAGGTTTTTCAAGACTTGCTGCCCATAGTGTACTTCCATCTTTTGCTGATAATGCTATAATTTTATATTCGTTATTTTTATAGTCCCTTGATTGAGTAAATACAATATTGTCATAGAATGATGGGAATGCATCATAACTTGATAGTTTTGTGTCCCATTTAAGATGCCCATTTTCTAAGTTTCTTGTAAGAAAATTATCCCTTGTTCCGTAAAATACAAAATTATCAACTATAACAGGATCAGAATATATGCCAGATATTATTGGTTTATAGTTTATATTTTTAAAGTTTTTTGTATCAGTCTCTATTCCTGCTCTTGCCCATACAAAAGCCCCATTATTTTTATCAATGGCATATATAGATACACCGTCAGTTATTAATAGTAAGTTGTTTTTTATAAGTGGGTATTTAATTTTATATCTTACATCGGTTTTTCTAAAGTTTGATGATATCTTTCTTAGGTCTATTTTCCAGATTAATCTACCATAATCAGAGTCAACACAATATATAAAACCTTCAATACCGATAAAATATATTTTTCCATCTGATGCTATTGGATTGAATATTTGCTGGTTAGCCTGAAAAAGCCATTTTAGATATGGTGTTTTGACGACTATTTCATCATTATTACCAGTAAAATATAGGTTTCCCTTGTATACTGGCCAATCTTCAGAATATAGCATTGTATTAAGTAATAAAATAAAAAATATAGTTTTTTTCATTTATCTTTCAAAAAGTTAATTATTTGCTCTGCAATTTTTTCTGGGTTTGTAAATACAAATGTATGCTTTCCATCAACTTCAACTGTGTTTATGTTCTTGTTAATTTGTTTCATAAGCATAACTATTCTGTTGTTTATTATCTCACTTTTTTTTGCTTTAATAAGCAAAAAAGGTATATTAATTTTTGAAAAATGTGTCCAAAGTTCTCTGTCTCTTCTTATCATACCAATAACAGTTGGGGGAGCTATATTTTTGTCGAACCTTAAGGTGTATCCTTTGCTATTTTCTATTACACAATAGTTAGTCATATATTCACCAAGACCTTTTATTGATTTATCGTAAAAGTTTATTACATGGTTTTTATCTTTAAAAACTTTTGGTGTAACAGTATTAGCAAACATTATTGAAAAAGAACCTCTTGTTGAGATTGATGGAGCACTGTCTATTATAATAAGACTTTTTAATGTATCCTGGTATTTACCAGCATAAGCAATCCCATATTGTCCACCCAGGGAGTATCCTATATATGTGAAGTTTTCTTTTATAACCTCTTTATAAAACTGATAGAACTCATCTGCTATTATTGTAGGTGTATAGCTTGAATAATAATCTTTTCCATTATCACTTTTCCCGTGTCCCTTAAGGTCAATTGAGTATATGTGGTAGTTATCTTTAAGGTATTGGATTATACCTAAAAAACAGTGTGAGTCAACCATAAGACCATGAACCATAAATATTTTTGGTTTTCCAATATTGGGAACTTCAAAATAATGATATTTAGTACCATTTATAACAATATCTTTTTCATTAATTTCAAGACTATTTACTGGTACTACCATATACACTTTCCTCCATATTTTTACCTGCCGAGTTATCGTCTTCTGGTTTAAAGTATGATATAAATTTTAAGTTTATGTAACCATTTTCATCAAACTTTATATATGATGCTTTTATTGGGTATGGTTTATCAAACTCAAGACCTGCTTGCCCTCTATTTTCTTCAAAAAAGAACATTTTTATTTTTTTTTCTTCAAATTCTTTTACATATCCTTCCAAAGCTATGTAATTCAAGTCAGCTGCTATTGCTTCCTGCTGTTTTCTATTATTTTCATTATTAAACGCAATAAACATTAATTTTATATTTTCTTTTACCTCAGTTCCTGAATTGATTTTTGTTATAAAATCAGAAAAACTTATATCCTGTAATTTTGGCACAATTTGTATAGATGAACTTATATCTTTTATTTTATTTGCTTCAATATCCCATTCTTTTCTAATTATGTTAAAAATTATTGAAGACTCATTTTCATCAATTTCAAAAACTAAAAATGGATAAAATATATGAGAGTTGAAACTGTCTCTTTTATAGTTTTCAACTCTTACTATTTTTTCACTTTCACCGTAAAAAACTTTAGAGTAAGAGTCAAAATTACTCCTATCTTTACTACCTATAAGAGAAAGTTTAAAAGACTCATCAAGTCTGAAAATAGAGTTTACATCTGTTAAAGTTTTATGGTAGTATTTAAAATTATTTGAGTTTTTGGGCATATCATCTAATTCTAAAAATAAGGTTTTTTTGTATTTACAGGATGTTATAATTATTATAGATAATAGAAAAAATAATAACTTTTTCATAACTTTCTCCAAAAATTGTTTTAAAAAAATATAATTAAACTTTCGGTAAAGTTATAACAGTTTATTGAGAATTTTTATTATTAAATTTTATAAATTAAAATTTATAAAAACAAAGGAGATTATAATGTCATTTATTGCTGAAATTAAAGCAAGAGAGGTGATAGATTCAAGGGGTAATCCTACGGTCGAAGTTGATGTTTATCTTGATGATGGTACACTGGGAAGAGCTATAGTTCCCTCTGGTGCTTCAACAGGAGATAAAGAGGCTGTTGAACTTAGAGATAATGATAATAGATTTAAGGGAAAAGGAGTATTGAAAGCAGTACAGAATGTTAATGAGATAATTCAGGAAGAGATAATAGGACTTTCTGTTTTAAATCAGAGAGAGATAGATAAAATAATGATAGACCTTGATGGTACACCAAATAAGAGTAAATTAGGTGCTAATGCTATATTAGGTGTATCACTTGCGGTTGCTAAAGCTGCTGCTAACTATCTTGGAATACCATTATATAGGTACATAGGTGGTGTAAATACTAAAATTATGCCAGTTCCTATGGCTAATATTTTAAATGGTGGTGCTCATGCTGATAATAATGTTGACTTCCAAGAGTTTATGATAATGCCTGTGTCAAGCACATCTATTACTGATGCAATAAGAACTGGCTCTGAAATATTTCATACTTTAAAGTCTATTCTTAAAGATAAAGGATATTCTACATCTGTTGGGGATGAAGGTGGTTTTGCTCCTAACCTTAAGTCAAACATTGAGGCTATTGAGCTTATACTCCTTGCAATAGAGAAAGCAGGATATAAACCATATGATGATATAGTTATTGCTCTTGATATTGCAGCAAGTGAGTTTTATGATGAAAAGAAAAAAAAGTATGTATTCAAAAAGTCAACGAAAGAGGAACTTACGTCTGAAGAGCTTATAGGTATATATAAAGATATTGTTTCTAAATATCCTATTATATCAATAGAAGATGGTATGTCAGAACATGATTGGGATGGATGGGCAAAACTTACAGCTGAACTCGGTAAAAAGGTACAGCTTGTAGGTGATGATATATTTGTAACAAATCCACAGATTTTCAGTGATGGGATAAAGAAAAATATAGCAAACTCAATACTTATAAAAGTTAACCAGATAGGGACTCTCTCAGAAACTCTTGATGCAATAGAGATGGCTAAAATAAATGGTTATACTGCTGTTGTTTCTCATAGAAGTGGAGAAACTGAGGACTCAACAATAGCTGATATTGCTGTTGCTATGAATACAGGTCAGATAAAAACAGGGTCTTTCAGTAGAACAGATAGGATTGCTAAGTACAACCAGCTTATAAGAATAGAAGAGGAACTTGAGGGTAATAGTTTATACCCTGGTAAAAAAGCATTTTATAATATCTATAAATAGAGTTAAGGCCCTTTCATAGGGCTTTTCTTTTTAATTTTAGCAATAATTTTTTATTATTATTTTTTTTATATAATTTTGTTTTATAATTTTAATTTTTAAGTAAAAACATACTTGAGGAAATGTTATGGACCTTATTAAATCTTTGAATTATACTTTTTTTGGGCTTAAAGAGAGAGTTAATTTGGAAGAAAACATTATTAGTTTTCTTAATAATATTAAAAAATCTGGATTAAGTCATTACATTACATATATACTATCAGAAGCTGTTACAAAATGGAGCTAAGGCAAACCTTAAAAAAGCGTATTTTGAAGAAAAAAAGATAGATCCTAATGATGAAACTTTATATGAAAAATATGTTGCTGAATTTAAAAAAATACTTGATACAGATCCAAAAAAACTTGAAGATATTGCTGCTGTTAGAGGTTATTTTGTTAAAATAGAAATATACCTGGATGACGATAAAATAATATTTTTTGTAATTAATAATTCACCTATTCTTGAAAAAGAAAAAAAGAGAATACAGGATAAATATATTGCTGCAAGAAGGTTTAAGAGTGTTGAAGATGCTATGATGAATGCTTATGATGCATCGGAAGGGGCTGGTTTTGGTCTTATTATAAGTTTACTGATGTTAAGAAAGATAGGACTTGATGATACAAACATTAAGTTTTTTTCTGATAGTACAAAAACTGTTTTTAGGCTTGAAATACCAAAATATGTACTAACAGAAGAAGAAAAAGATTTTATTGTTGATTCTATAAAAAAGGAGATAGAATTAATCCTTCAGTTTCCTGAACATATTTTAAGACTTCAAAAAATACTTGATGATCCAACATCAGACTTTAAAGACGTATTTGTCATAATAAAACAGGACCCCGCACTTGTTGCAGATCTTTTAAGAGTTGTTAACTCAGCAGCTTACGGATTTTCAAAAGAGTTAAAGAGTGTTGAGGAAGCTGTAAAGATGATAGGTTTTAGGGGAATAAAAAACCTTGTTTTAGGTTATACAACAAAAAATTTACTTATGAGTCAGTATAAGATAAAAGAGGTAAAAGATATAATTGACCATTCAAATGAGGTTGCTATTATAGCCGGGATTCTAGTAAATAGATTTAATCTAAAAAGTGTTCAGGAAGAGTTTTATTTGTCTTCTCTATTACATGATATAGGTAAAATAATTGTTTTTGCAGTAGATCCTTCTCTTTTCAGTAAGATTAAAAATTTTGCAAAAAGTAGAAATTTAAATGAAGATATTATTGATAATATAGTACTTGGGTATAACCACGCTATTATAGGTCAAATATTAACTGAAAAATGGAACTTTCCTAAGTTTGTTCAAGAGGCTGTAAGGTATCATCACATACCCACAGAAGCATCTGAGAAATACCTTGACCTTGTTTTTGTTGTCTATTTTTCAAATGTAATATTCTATTATAAAAGGGGCTTATATAAGTTTGAGGATATAAATATTCAGGTATTGAAAAAATTTAAGATTTTAAATAAAGAACAGATGGATGAAATTGTAAATTATGTTTATTCTAATTTAAAAAAGTAGTGTTTTAATTTTTAAATAGATAGATGAGTAATTTTTTAGAGCCAGGTAATGATAAAAATTTACTTAAAGTCTATTTTATTTTCTATTAGCATTATCTCTTGTATCTCCAAACCTTATTCTTTAAATGTTTTTAATATAATAGATAATTTTAATGACTTAGTTAATAATATAAACTCAATGGAAAAACCTTACGGGGTATTACCATCAGATTTTTTAAATTATGTTAATAGCCCTTATGTTATATATAAAGAATATGGGGAGATAATAAATTATTCTTTATATAATAGGTATTATCAATTTTTTGTTTTTGACAAAAGATCGTGTATAATAATTTTATCGAAAAGCCCTCTTAATGCAATAAAAATAGATTCCAATAAGTTTTATAACCACCTTTTAGATGAGTTTAACGGTATAATAACAAATCAAAAAAGAAATAATACTATATACTACTATGAAAAGGTTGGACCTTATGAGATTGGAATAATGTTTGCACCAAATGAGATAAAAAGGTGGGATGGTGATAAAAGACTTACTTTAATTAAAGACCTCATAAAATCAGCTTCAAAAATAACTATGTTTTCCGTTGATATGAGAGATGAGACTTTATATTCTGATGTAACTTACCAGAAAAAATATTCTATATTTTACCCTGATAACATATCAACACTATTTAATGGCAAAAAAGTTTCAAATAATATTGGTTTTAGTTTTATAGTTGGACAGGAGATTCAAATCAATGAATCTCTTTTAAAAAATTTCAGGGGTTATAGCCTTAATACCTATGATCTTAAAAAAGATTTTTTTATATGTTTTTCTTCACCAATAGGTAAAGACAGTGGTAGTGTTTATGATGGTAATTATTTTAAAAGTAATAAGGGTAATTATAGTATAGTGTTAGTTATTAAAGGTAACTTATATGATAAGATAATTCCATTTTTAACTTCAAAAGGTTTTGATTTTAAAGTAAACTTAGGACTAAAATTCGATATTGTGAACGGTAAACCAACAATATTTTCAGACTATTTAGGTTCTTTTACAGTATATTATAGTATTGACAATATAAATTATAATTTTCTTACTGAGTTTACTGGTTTAAGTTGTGAAATTCCTATTGAACCAGGATATTATTATAACATAAAAGTTATTGACAATAATAGTTTGGAGGAGGATAATATTTCTTTTATATATCCTAAAAAAGCTGAGGTAGGGGATATAAGAATAACAGAAGTTTTATGGATGGGGTCTACAGATGGATTCAATAATTTTTACTCTGATGAGTTTATTGAAATAAAGAATGTATCAGGAAAATATATAGATATAAGTAATCTTAATCTCTATATAAAAGGTTCTTTACAGTTAGATTCAAACTCTTTTAATTCTCTTGGAAATATCTATAAAATCATTGGACCAGATAAATATTTTTTAATAATAAATAGTAAAGATTATCTTTTTTCTTCGTCTGGTTTTAATCTTGATATGATGAATTTAAAATATATAGCATCGACATCATTATCAATATCAAATACTTTTCCTTACTATATTGAGTTAAAGGACAATATTGGTAATATAATAGATAATGTGTACATGAATGGGAGTTTTGGATATAATAGTTTAAATCTCAAAAAATCAATGGTTTTAAAAACATATGGTTGGAGTACATCATCTTATAATTTATCTGATAATATATTTTCTTTATATACTTATTCTACTCCAGGATTCAGGGATGAAGATGAGTTTTAAGTGTTTTTTATTACTTATATTTCTATTTTTTTGTCATGCCCTTTTTTCAGAGTCAAATAATTTTTTTAAATATGAAAATTATATATTACTTTATTTTGATACAGATTCCTATTTTTTTAACAACTCTGATTTTAATTCTTATAATTCTTATCTGTTTTCTTTATACAGGTCTAACCAATTGAAAAATACTGATGATGCTGTATTTTTCATATACTCTAACCTTGGTTTAAGATTATATAATAAGAATGATTTAACTTCATTCTATACTGATTTTTACATAAGTGGATTATGGGGAAATGATAATCTCGAGAATAATAATCCAAATAATTTGATGATAAAAGAGATCTATTTTGATTTTAATTACAATAATTTTATAATTAGGTTTGGCAGGCAAAGATTTAGTCTTGGAGATAGTATAAACGAATATATCTTCTATGATATAATAGATGCTTTGGTTATAGGATATTATTTTAAATATTTGGATTTAAAATTTTCATTTGATATAATGGGAATAGCAAATAAAACTGAAGGTTATTTATTCTCATCAATTCAGAAAGATGATGAGAATCTAGACGATTTTGAAGGCAAAAAAATATCTTACAGAACAGGTTTTATAATAAACTATCAGTTTATAAAAACATTTTTTTATTATGTATATTATGGAGCGAATAAGAGTGGTGGTGCTGATATTTCTGAAAATGGGCTTAATACTTTAAATAAACCAGATAATGATTTTCTTTTTCTTACTGGTCTTAGGTTATACTATGAAAATACAGACTTTACTTTTATTTATAGCTATGGTAAAGACTACAAAATTGAAAAAGATAGGAAGTACAATAGTTTTGGAGCAGTTTTTAATTTTAAAACAGAATTAAAAAACTTTTCAACCTATGTTGGTGCAGGCTATTTTCAACCTGGATTCTGTGGTTTTAAAGGTTTTTCACCTGGTGAGGTTCTTTTATATGGTTATAAAGGTTATTTTGCATATCCTTATGTTGGTTCCTATCATTTTATTGATTATTCAAAATATAACACTCCAACTTATATAGATGCAACAAACACAAAAGCTTTTGTAAAATTAAAAAATAGACTGGATATTTTTTTAGGAATTGAATTGATAAATACTATGTTTTTTGATACAGAATTAAAAAAATATATGGGCATAGAGAATATTATTAGTACTGATATTAAAATAGAATCAGTAAATATAGATATTTTTTATGGTATATATTTCCCCTCTAAAGGGTATTACAGTAAGATAGCAAATTCTTTTATCAATGTAGGGAATGATCCATTTTATACAATAGGTTTTAAAGTAAGTTACTTGTTATATTTTTAAAAAATATTGAATAATTATGATTAGAAGAGTTTTATCTTTTATACAGTAATTTTTAATATTACATATGTTATATCTTTATCATCATCAGAGTCTATTATAGAGCTGAACTTTATTCCCTGTTTTACAGATTCTTCATTTATATATGATATATAAAATAGTCCCAATCCTGCACCAAGTTCTTGTCCTGTATCCTGATAAAAGTCTGCTAGTGATAAACCTTCTATATCTGTTTGAGACTTATTTTTTACTTCATTCCTTTTTGCTTTTGGTATTACACCTTTATTTGATACAGTTATTTCATATCTTATTGAGTTAAGTCTGTCACCAACATCTTTAAACTTCCATGAAAGTTCAATAAAATATCCCATCTGTCTTGATATTTCAATGATTTTATTCCTTGTATTTACATCTTTTAGTATATTATCAACAGTTCTGCTATCATCGTCTTTTTTGACAATACCTTTTATTTTTGCTGCTTTTTCAAGTGTTGCTTTTTCAGCGTTTTGTATAAGTTCAACAACAAGAAAACCTAAATAATCTGCTATTTTTGTCTTTCCAAGGTATATTATCATCAAATCAGAGATTCTTTCAGTTACTATATCTCTTTCTCTTGCATCAGTTGTTATGAGAAAAAATAGAAACCATTCTCTTAAAGTTATATGGTTAAGCATTGTTTTTAAAATATTCTTTTTTTCATCTTTTTCTTTAATATCTTTATCCTCATCTATTATCTTGTAGGGCTTTTTAAGTATGTTGGTAATCATTTTTGATATCTCTTCTTTCCTGGAAGCAAAAAAAGCTTTTATTTTTTGTTCATCAAACTTTGTATCATGTGTTATTTTTGTTGAAGGGTTTTTCATGTTGTATTTTTCTATAAGGTTTGTATTTAATAGAACCTCTCTTAAATGAGGTATAAACTTATTATATATTAGGCTATAAAAAAGTAGTTTTGTGATATCCTGTATTTCAGACTTCCTGCTAATAAGGTCTGTTTCTCTTGTGTATACCTCTTCTAAAAAATTACCTTTTGATATTGTTTTAACTAATGGTACTTCTAATATATTTGAACAGAATCCAAACCTTTTCCTTCCATTTATCCCACTAACACTTTTTAAAGGTACGCCAAGAGATGAAAAATAGTTTTCACCTTTTTCATTTAAAATAATATTGGCTGGTATGTTTATTACTGGATTTTTCTTGGTAAGACTCATTTTTTACCTTTCGTTTTATTAAGTTTGTAAAATTAAAGATAAGTAAAATTAAAGTTTTTAGTATTTTTAATGTTTAAATTTTAATAAACAAAATTTTTATTTATAAGTCAAGTAAAAAATTAAAGGCAACAACTTAGAAACATGAATTTTCTGGATATAGATGAAAATAAGCTTAAAAATATTGTTGAATATATTCTAGATCAGAATAAGAATAATATTTTTCTTGTTGGTGATCTGGGAGCTGGTAAAACAAGACTTGTAAGAGAGATATGTAAAAAAAATAATATTGATTACGTATTAAGCCCAACATTTACTATTGTTAATGTTTATGAGGGCTTAAAGAGATTTTATCACATTGACCTTTATAGACTTAAGTCTCTTAATGATTTTTATGATATTGGACTTGATGAGATATTATCTTTTGATGATTCTATAAAATTAGTTGAGTGGGCTGACATTTTTCCACAGATTATTAAAGATGGAGTTCTTGTTGAGATAAAAATTAAGTCAGAAACTACACGTGACTTTTTTATAAAAGAGGTTTAATATGAAATTGGTTTTATCTTCTTCTACAGACATATTTTGTTGTGGGATTATTGATAATAATTCTAATATTTTGACAAGTATATATGTGAAAGAGAAAAAGATTCAGGATAAAATATTAAAAATTATAGACTTTATAAAAGTTCTAGGTTATGAGTATGATTCTATTGGGATTGATGTAGGGCCGGGCGGTTTTACAGGCCTTAGAATAGGGTTTTCAGTTATAAAAACTATCAGTTTTATTAAGAAAATACCGGTTTATGGTGCTTACTCTCTTGATCTTATAAGATATAATACTGTTTCAGATAGGGTTGTAAGTGGTATAGATGGTAATGGAAGGATATTTTTAAGAGTATATGAAAAAGAAAATAAGTCTGATATATTTGATTTTACTATTACTGAGGCTTTAAAGTTTATAGAAGATAAAAAATTGTATGATTATGAGTTTATAGGTAATGCTTTTTTAAATTACAGTAAATATTTTAGTAATTTAAGGATAAACGACAGGTTTTATTATCCTACAGTTGATTCTTTCTCTAAATGTTTGGTAGGACCTTATAATTATGAAATCTTACCATATTATGGCAGAAAATCACAGGCTGAGGAGTTGAAGTGTTAATACTTGGTATAGAGACATCATGTGATGATACAGGTGTTGCTGTTGTTGGGGATGGATATAAAATACTTTCAAATATAGTCTTTTCTCAAGAAGAACATAAAAAATTTTCAGGTGTTGTCCCAGAAATAGCGTCAAGGAAACACCTTGAATATATACATAATCTTATAGAAAAGGCTTTAAGTGGAGCTAATATTTTGCTTTCAGATATTGATGCTGTTGGTGTTACTGTAAAACCTGGTCTTATTGGCTCTCTTTTGGTTGGTTTATCTGTTGCATCTACAATATCTTATCTTACTGGTAAACCTTTAATACCTGTTAATCATATTGAGTCTCATATATATGCAGCAAGCTTTGATAATAATATAGATTTCCCGTTTATAGGTCTTATTGTAAGTGGGGGGCATACATTACTTACAGTCTGGAATAGCTGGGTTGATAAAAAAATAATTGGGACAACAATAGATGATTCTGTTGGAGAGGCTTTTGATAAGGTTGCGAAACTACTTGACTTGGGTTATCCAGGAGGCCCTATTATAGATAAGATTGCTAAAGGGGTTAAAGAATCTAGTGTAAGCTTTCCTCTTGTTATGCTAAATAATAAAGAAGATAGATATAATTTCAGTTACAGTGGTCTTAAGACATCGGTTGTATATTATATAAGGAATAATAGGGAATATAATAAAGAAGATGTTGTATACTCTTTTCAAAAGGCTGCAATAGATGTTTTATATAAAAAAACTGTTATAGCATGTAAAGACTTTAATATAAATAATGTAGTTATAGGTGGCGGGGTTGCAGCAAACTCGTATTTAAGAGAGGTTTTCTTATCTGATAAAAAATTGAAAACATTTTTTCCCTCTATAAAACTGTGTACTGACAATGGTGTAATGGTTGCTGGTCTTGCTTATTATCTCTATAAAAATGGTATTGTGATTAATGATCCTAAAAGTATAGAGCCTGTTGATAAAATTTTAACTTATAATGATAAGAAAGCTTTAAGAAAATAGATAAATTATAAAAAAATTAAAAAAGAGAATATTATGGATACTATTTACAAAATAGCAATAGTTGGCAAACCTAATGTAGGTAAGTCATCGCTTTTCAATGCACTTATAAAAAAAAGAAAGTCTATTGTAGACTCAAAACCAGGCCTTACTAGGGATGTAGTAAATGAAATATTTTATATTGATGATACTCCAGTTATGTTTCTTGATACTGGTGGTATAACAAAAGATAAACATACTTTTATAGAAAAGATAACCGAGTTTGCGAAAAACACAATAATAGAAGCAGACCTTGTTCTTTTTGTTGTTGAGGTAGGGAACATAGATATGGATGATGAATATATTGCTGATTATCTTAGAAAGAATGGATTTATTGACAAAACTTTTCTTATTGTAAACAAGGTTGATAACCAGGAGAGAGAGGTTTTAGCAAGTGAAGCCTATTCTTTAGGTTTAAAGACTGTTTTTTTTACTTCGGCAGCACATAATAAAGGTATAGACGTTATAAGAGATATTATAAAAGGTAAAGCAAGAAAAATAGATAATTTTAGTGATAGTGAGGATATAAGAGTATCTATAATAGGAAGACCTAATGTAGGAAAGTCAAGTCTTCTGAATCAGCTTGTTGGAAAAGAGAGGAGTATAGTCTCAGATATTCCTGGTACTACTATTGATACTGTTGAAGATGTTATTGATTATAAAAATAAAAGAATAAAGTTTGTAGATACTGCAGGTATAAGAAGAAGGTCAAAAGTCGAAGAGAAACTTGAATATATAATGGTTAAAAGAGCTATAAACTCTCTTTTGCAGAGTAAAATATCAATAGTTTTGCTTGATGCTCTTGAAAGTATAACAAATCAGGATATAAAGCTTATAAATCTTGCTATAGAAAACAGGAATTCGGTAATAATTGCTATTAATAAATGGGATGTTGTAAAAGGTAAAATAGATAAAAAGAATTATTTTGATAGAATAAGATTTTTCCTTGGCTCAAACTCTTATCTTCCGTTAGTTGAAATATCAGCAAAAGATGGATATAATATAAAAAAACTTCTTGATAAGATTATTTCTATAAATAATGAGTTTAACAAAAAAATCCAGCCATCTGAAATTAGTGAATTGCTTGTTAAAACTACAAGAGAAAAACCACTTTTTAGTAATGAAGGTAATTTTAAAGTTTATTATGCATTACAGGTTGATACAGCTCCACCCTTTTTTAAAGCATTTGTAAATACAACAAAAACGTTAACAGATGCATATTATAGGTTTCTTTTAAAGACTATAAGAGAGTCTCTTGGTTTTAAAGAGGTGCCAGTTATTTTAGAGTTTAAAGAGAAAAGATAGCTTTATAGAAAATTTTATATAAAAAATTTGACTTTTTATAAAAAATAGATTACTTTTAAATTTTAGTTATTAATAAATAACAGGAATTTGTTTTGGGAAAAGAAAAGAATACAACTCACATCTTATTATATATTTCTGATTCTATAAAAAAGGCAAAAAATCTTTATTATTTCTACTATTTCTTCTTCTTTTATTTTTGGTTTTATTATTATGGTACCTCTATGGGGGGATATTAGGGCTTCATAAGTATTAAAAGTAGGAGAAGCCACAGGCCCTACCATAGAGGAAGGGTGCTGTGGCTTTTTTAAATTTCAGGCTTAAGCACCCTCCTCCCTGTGGTTTTTCCTATTTATTAAAAAATTAAAATTAAGGAGGAAAATATGATAGGAAAAATGATAAGGCTTGAAAGGATTATGAACAGGGAGACAAACAGGGCTGTTATTGTACCTCTTGACCATGGGGTAAGTTCTGGCCCAATACCAGGCCTTGTGAATTTAAGGGGTGCTGTCTCTAAAATAGCAGAGGGTGGTGCTGATGCAATAGTCCTTCATAAGGGAAATGTTAAAGCTGGCCACAGGGGAAGGGGTAAAGACATAGGGCTTATAGTGCATCTTTCAGCAAGTACTTCGATAAGCCCTGATCCTAACTCAAAAGTATTGGTTTGTACTGTTGAAGAGGCTATAAGATTGGGTGCTGATGCTATCTCTATCCATGTTAATCTTGGTGCTGATGATGAAAAAGAGATGTTAAAAGACTTTGGTATGATAGCAAGAGAGTGTGAATACTGGAATATGCCTCTACTTGCAATGATGTATGTAAGAGGTAAAAATATAAAGAATAGCTGTGACCCTAAACTTGTTAAGCATGCAGCAAGGGTTGCAGGTGAGCTTGGTGCTGATATAGTCAAGGTAAGTTATACTGGTGATAAAGAGAGTTTCAGAGAGGTTGTTGAAGGGACACATATACCTGTTGTTATAGCAGGGGGAGAGAAAGCTGAATCTGACGAAGAGGTTTTAAAAATAATAAAAGATGCTGTTGAAGCAGGTGGTGCTGGTGTATCAATAGGTAGAAATATTTTTCAGCATAAAGACCCTGTTGCAATGACAAGAGCTGTAAAAGCTATAGTTCATGATAATGTAAGCATTGAACAGGCTATAAAAATAATGAAGGGAGAAATAAAGTGAAAGTTTGGGTTGATGCAAGAAAATGGGATAAGAAAATAATAACAACAGCTATTGAGTCTGGTATTGATGCGTTTTTGCTTAAAAGTGATGATGTTGAAAAAACAAAAAAATTAGGACTTGTTATTACTGTATCTGATAAAAATAGTGATCTTTTATTGGGAAAAGATGTTCTTGAAATAAACATAAAGTCTAAAAAAGATGAGGAATATATAGCATCACTTAATCATGATACTATAGTTATAGTAAGAACAGAGGATTGGTCAATAATTCCGCTTGAAAATCTTATTGCCCAGAATAAAAAGATAATATACCCGGTTTCAACTCTAGAAGATGCTAAAACAGCATCAGGCATATTGGAGAAAGGAGTGTATGGTATTATAATAAATACTAACGACCCACTTGTTATAAAAGAGATAACAGATGTGTTTAAAAATTCGGGCGTAAGGGTTGATGTAAGAGAGTTTATAATAGAAGATGTAAAAAAAATTGCTATTGGTGATAGAGTATGTATTGATACTATAACAAATATGAGTATTGGAGAAGGTATGCTTATTGGCAATTATAGTAATGCTTTTTTTCTTGTACATTCTGAGAGTATTGAAAATCCTTATGTTTCACCAAGACCCTTTAGAGTTAATGCTGGTGCTGTTCATGCTTATATCTTATTGCCTGATGGTAAGACAAAATATCTTGATGAACTTAGGACTGGGGATGAACTTCTTATTGTTGATTACAAGGGAAATACAAAAATAACATCTGTTGGTAGAGTAAAAATTGAAAAAAGGCCTATGCTTAATATTACAGCAAGAGTTGATAATAAAGAGGTATCAATAATTCTTCAGAATGCTGAAACAATAAGGCTTACTGGTATTGATGGTAAGCCAATATCAGTAGTTAATCTTAAGAAGGGGGATAAAGTTTTGGGTTATACAGAGGAGGGTGGTAGACACTTTGGTTTTAAAATAAAAGAGAGTATAAACGAAAAGTAAGGGGGCTTTTCGTACGCCCCTCTTTTTTAATTTTTTAAATTATTATCTTTTAAATAACGATACTTTATTAAATAATTTTATCCTGCTATTAATTATATTAAAGAATTCAGGTATGATATATGAATATATTAAAGAATATAATAGGTGAGAAGTTTGAAGGAAAAAGAATATTTCCTGTTTCAACAAAAATAATAATAGTTTTTGCTTTATTTACACTTGTCTCAAATCTTTCATCAAACTATATTAACCTCTTTTTTAATAGAAGTATTCTTTTAAAAAAAGAGAGAAAGTTTATGATAAAAGAACTAAAAGAGATTTATAATTTCTGTAATGATCAATACCAAATTTATGAGTATAAAAAAGATATTGAAGAAGTAAAAAAGAATATAGAAGAAAAGTCGAAAAAAGAGTTTAGGTATAATAATTCTATTGCTTTTGGTGTTAATAAAGACGCAAGTTTCTTTTTTCTTGCTTCTAACAATTATAGAGAAAATGTTTTTTCAGATAAAAAAAGTCTTAAAATAATGTTAGATGGGCTTAGTAAAAATATTACAGAAGGTTTTATAAATATAAGTTTTGCTGGTAGAGAATATCTTACAATATATAAATATAATCCTAAATGGGATATTTTTATAGTAAAAGGTGAAGAGGCAGCAGAGTTTTATAAAGAAACAGAGGATATTTTTAAGACTATATCTATGATAATATTTATAATTACAATAATTACAGCTATTGTTGGAATAATGATTTTAAGAAAGATACTAAGATATCTTGGTATAATAACAAAAGAGATTATTGAAATGAATAAGACACAGGAACTTAAAATAATTGACCTTAAGAAGGCTCCTTTAGATGATATCTCTTTTTTAGGTATATCTTTTAATTCTCTTGCTTCAACTATAAACAACTTGATTAATATATTTAAAAAGTTTACCAATAGGGATATTGTTATTAAGGCTTATAAAGAGAAGAGGGTTAGACTTGAGGGTTCTCAGAAAGAGCTTACCTGCCTTTTTTCAGATATAAAAGGTTTTACTTATATGACAGAAACTCTGGGAAGTGATATAATAAATCTTCTTAACATACACTACGATAGGGCTATAAAAGAGATAATAAAAAGAGATGGAGTAATAGGTTCTATAATAGGAGATGCACTACTTGCTGTTTTTGGAGTTTTGGAGTCAAGTGGTAATAAGTCTTATCTTGCTATTGAATCTGGATATAAAATACAGGAAGTTGCAAGACTATTAAGAGTAAAGATGTCTGAAAAAAGAGATTCTATATTAAAAGAAAGAGGGTATATTACAGAGGAGGAGGAAAAAATATTTAAAGCTGTTGCAATAGAGGTGGGGGTTGGTATAGATGGTGGGATAGTCTTTTATGGCAATATTGGCTCTACAGAAAGGATGACAAATACTGTTATAGGCGATAATGTTAATTCAGCCTCAAGACTTGAAGGTCTTACAAGGATTTATAAAATACCTATTATTTGTTCAGAATATATTAAAAGTGATGTTGAGAATAATGTTGAAAATCATGGTTATAAATTTGTTGAAATAGATACTGTCCAGGTTAAAGGTAAGACTATTGGTAAAAAAATATACTGGCCTTTAAAAAGCGAGGAAGCTTTTAAATTTTCAGATGATATAAGTAATCTCTATAATGGCCTTAATTATTACTATAACGGTGAGTTTGATAAAGCACTTAAATATTTTAAAAATATGTCATTGGATATAAAAGATGTATTTATAGAGAGAATAGAGTTTTTAAAACAGAATGTGCCTTCTGACTGGAATGGTATCTGGAAAATGGAGACAAAATAAAATAAATTCGTTATTGCTTTATTCACTTTTTTTATTCTTATGTATTTGTTTTTTTCTGGACTTAATGTTATAAAGTTTCTTATTGTTTTAATTATAGTTGTAAATTATAATTTATTAATGAAAAAATTTTAAAATTTTAAAATTTTCTAACTTTTATTTCTTTTGTCTCATTATAATTGTGTAATAAACTAGTATTTTATTTTAGTCAAAATTAATTTTTCCAAATACTAATTAACTTCGTAAAGTTTTAAAAAAGCAATATTATATGTAATATTTTTCCTACATTATAATTTTTCATAAAAATTAAACTTTAGTTTAATTGACAAATTCTTGATATGGGTTATTATTAAATAATGTATAAAAAAAAATACAAAAAATTTAGATGAAAGGAGGCTACTATGAATTTGCAAAAGTTTTTAAGGATTATAGGCCTTTCTATAGTTCTTATGGTAATAACTCTATCTTCATGTTCAAAACAGGACTTACCTTCTGGGGTAATATCTGCTGATACTCGAGCATCTCTTACAGCAGTCAGTAATTTTGGTACTAATCCTGGTGCTTTAAAGATGTACTATTATGCACCTTCAAACCCAAAGTCACCAGCTGCACTTGTTGTTGCGTTACATGGTTGTACTCAATCAGCAAGTGAGTATGCAGATAGGACAGAATGGCATGTTCTTGCTAATAAATATGGTTTTTATGTAGTATTTCCTGAACAGCAGAGCTCTAACAATCAAAACAAGTGTTTTAACTGGTTTGAACCAGGAGATATAGCAAGAGGACAGGGTGAAGCACTTTCAATTAAACAGATGATTGATTATATGAAGAGTAAGTTTAATATTGATTCTTCTAAAATATTTGTTACAGGACTTTCTGCAGGTGGAGCTATGACAGCAGTTATGATGGCAGCATATCCAGATGTATTTGCAGGTGGTGCTGTTATGGCAGGTATTCCTTACAAGTGTGCAACGACTATGACTGATGCATTTTCATGTATGAGCCCTGGTGTTGATAAGACTCCACAACAATGGGGTGATCTTGTAAGATCAGCTTACAGTGGTTATAGTGGCCCATACCCAACATTGATGGTATTTCAAGGATCAAGTGATTATACAGTAAAAGATTTAAATATGACTGAACTTGTCGATCAATGGACAAATGTTCATAGCACAGACCAAACTCCAGAAGTAACAGAAACATTCAGAACAGCAACAAGAAAGATATACAGAAATGCTGCAGGTAAAGATGTAGTAGTTACATATTATATAAATGGGATGGGGCATGCAATAACAGTTGACCCAGGTTCAAATACAGATCAAGGTGGAACAACTGGGGCTTACTCAGAAGATAAAGATATATATTCTTCATACTATGCAGCAAAGTTCTGGGGTCTTGATAATTCAGACACAACAGCACCAACAGTAAACATTACATCACCAACAAACGGTTCAACAGTAAGTGGTACGGTAAAAATAACAGCAACAGCAAGTGATAATGTTGGTGTTGCAAAAGTTGAGTTTTATAAAAATGGTGTAAAATTGGGTGAAGATACTACAGCACCTTATGAATACAGCTGGAATACTTCAAATGAATATAATGGTCAGTATAATATTACAGCAAAAGCTTACGATACATCAAATAATTTGGCTGAAGCTACTATAAGTGTAACTGTAACAGGTGGTTTAACAGATACAACAGCACCAACAGTAAACATTACATCACCAACAAATGGTTCAACAGTAAATGGTACAGTAAAAATAACAGCAACAGCAAGCGATAATTATACTGGTGTAACAAAGGTTGAGTTTTATATAAACAATACAAAAGTTGGAGAAGATACAACATCACCTTATGAATACAACTGGGATACTTCAAGTTATTCTGAAGGTAGTTATAGTCTGAAGGCAATAGCTTATGATGGGGCTGGTAATACTGCTGTTGATAATGATACAAGTGTAAATGTTGTTCATGTTATTATATGTCACTCAGAGACAGCAAGTGATACAGCTACTAATCATTATGTTGCTGGCAGAATAACAAGCAATCAATATACTACTTATGGAACAAGATATGGTTATATAAACCCATTTACAGTTTACCACCTTTTAACTCAATATCAAAGCAATGGAATAACATGGGTTGATCAGGTAGATTTAGAAGCTATGGGTTGTTCAGCAGGTTCAGGTGGTGGTTCAGACACAACAGCACCAACAGTAAATATTACATCACCAACAAATGGTTCAACAGTAAGTGGTACAGTAACAATAACAGCAACAGCAAGTGATAATGTTGGTGTAACAAAGGTTGAGTTTTATATAAACAATACAAAAGTTGGCGAAGATACAACATCACCTTATGAATACAACTGGGATACAACCGGTTACTCTAATGGAACATATTCTTTAAAAGCTGTAGCTTATGATGCAGCTGGCAATAGTGCTATCGATAATGATACAAGTGTTACAGTAAGTAATTCTGGTAGTTCAACAACTGTAAGTTTTAATAGTATATCTACTGATGATGGGTATGTAAAGGCTAATGCAGATGGATCATCACCAGCTGTTGGAACTTATACAACACTTGCTATAGGCAGGGGTTCTGATGGGAAATATAATAGAGCAATTCTCTCTTTTGATACATCAAGCATACCAGACAATGCTGTTATAACAAGAGCATATATAGTTGTAACATATTCATCAAATTCAGGTGATCCATGGGCTAATGGTAATTCACTTGTTATTGATATAAAGAATGGATATTTTGGCTCAGCTTCTACTATTGGTACTGATGATTGGGCAGCAGCAGCAACAGCATCAGTTATAGCAACTATTGATAAGTTTACAAGTGGCACAAAGCAATCATCTGACTTTAATACCAGTGGACTTTCAGCAATAAATAAAACTGGTAAAACTCAATTAAAATTAAGATTTGCCAACAATCAAACATCAACTGCTTATATATTTATAAAAGAAGGTACTTCTGCTAAATTGTATGTAACTTACACTAGCAATTAAAATAAGATAGTATAAAGGGGGCTTTAAAGCCCTCTTATTTCTTATTATCTGATTTATAACAAAATTAATGTAAAAATAGTAAAGATAATATAAATTATTATATATTTCATTTAGAAATTTTGGAAATTATATGTTAAAATCTAAACTAATTATTTCATAAACATAATTGTTTGTAATTAAATTTTAATATTGTTTAAAAGGTGATCTTGAAGTGTAATTCCTAAGAGGTAATTATGAAAATAAGAAATACTACTGTTGTATGTGTAAGAAAGGGGAATAATGTTGCTATGGCATCTGATGGACAGGTTACTTTGGGTAATACAGTTGTAAAGTCTAAGGCTACAAAGGTAAGAAAACTTTATAATGATAAAGTTATTGCTGGTTTTGCAGGTGCAGCAGCTGATGCTTTTTCTTTGCTTGATAAGTTTGAATCTAAGTTAAAGGAGTATAAAGGTGATCTTTTAAGAGCCTCAGTTGAGCTTGCAAAAGACTGGAGAAGTGATAAGATTTTAAGAAGACTTGAGGCTATGTTAATAGTTGCTGATAAGGATAGGACATTAATACTATCTGGTAGTGGTGATATAATAGCACCAGATGATGAAGTTGCAGCAATAGGTTCAGGTGGTCCTTATGCTTATGCAGCTGGTATTGCACTTATTAAAAATACAGACCTTTCAGCAAAAGATATAGCAGTAAAGTCATTAGAAATAGCAGGTTCGATTTGTATTTATACAAATACTAATATAAGTGTTGAGGAGATTTAGTTAAATGAGAGATGAAATTTTACAAAAGTTGAATAAACTGACTCCTTCTGTAATAGTAGAAGAACTTAATAAGTATATAATAGGTCAAGATAGAGCAAAAAAAGCTGTTGCAATAGCATTAAGAAATAGATTAAGAAGAATGAAGTTAAAAGATGAAATAAAAGAGGAGATAGCACCTAAAAATATTCTTATGATAGGCCCTACTGGTGTTGGAAAGACTGAGATAGCAAGAAGGATTGCAAAACTTGTAAATGCACCTTTTATTAAGGTTGAAGCTACAAAATACACTGAAGTAGGGTATGTAGGGCGTGATGTTGAGTCTATGGTCAGGGACCTTGTTTCAAATAGTGTTTCTATGGTTAAGAAGGAGATGGAAAAAACAGTTGAGGCTCAAGCAGAAGAAAACACTATTAATAGAATCCTGGATATTTTACTACCAGGTACAAGAGCAAATATAGACAAAGATGAGATTGCTAAAAATACATGGAATAAGATGAAAGCAAAATTATTGGCAGGTGAACTTGATGAAAAGGAAATTACTGTAAAGTTCAGTAAAAAAGATGGTATAGGAGGACCTGTATTTGGTGTTTTATCAAATATAGGGATGGAAGAAATCGAACAGCAGTTTCAATCTATAATGGAACAGGTTATGCCACCAAGAAATAGAGAGAAAAAAATGAAAATAAAACAGGCATTTAAGATAATAAGAGAAGAGGAGATAGATAGACTTATTGACTTTGATAAAGTTAAAGAGGAAGCATTAGAGAGAGCTGAGAACCTTGGGATAATTTTTATTGATGAAATGGATAAAATAGCGTCAGTTGGGGCAAAAACAGGACCTGATGTTTCAAGAGAAGGAGTTCAAAGAGATTTATTACCAATTGTTGAAGGTACTATTGTTAATACCAGGTATGGACAAGTAAAAACAGACCATATTCTTTTTATAGGTGCTGGTGCTTTCCATATATCAAAACCATCTGATCTTATTCCTGAATTGCAGGGTAGGTTCCCTATAAGGATTGAACTTGAACACCTTAAAAAAGATGAACTTAAGAGAATACTTGTTGAACCTAAGAATGCTTTAATTATGCAGTATAAAGAACTTTTAAAGACTGAAAATGTAGAGGTTGATTTTACGCCTGATGCTATTGATGAAATTGCGGAGTTTGCAACAATTGCAAATGAGAAAACAGAGAATATTGGAGCAAGGAGATTGCATACAATAATGGAGAAGCTTATGGAAGATATATCTTTTGAAGCTGAAAAAATGGCCGGAGAAAAGATAACGATTGATAAAGAATATGTTATAAAAAAACTTAAAGAAACTATAGAAAATACAGAAATAGTAAGATATATTTTATGATTTTAAGCTATTAGAAAAGGGTTTGCATTTTATATATTAATTTAAAAAATATAAGGAGTTTAAATTGGGAAAGTTAGGTTTATTAATTCCTGGAATGGGGGCAATAACCTCAACTGTTGTTGTTGGTACCTATGCTATAAGAAAAAAAATAGCTGAACCTATAGGTAGCTTTACTCATGATACTATAGAAATAGATGGCAAAAGAAAATTAGTAAAAGATGTTGCAAAACTTCATAGTCTTGATGATATTGTATTTGGCGGATGGGATATAGAAGATATTTCAATGTATGAAAGAGCATTAGAAGCTAAGGTTCTGGAGAAAGAACTTATTGAGTCTGTGAAAGAAGAGGCCTCTTCTGTAAGGACAATGCCAGCTGTTTTTGACAAAGAGTATGTTAAAAAATTGGATGGTAGTTTTGTGAAAAAAGGTAAAAACAAGTTTGAACTTGCTGAACAGGTTATGAAAGATATTGAAGATTTTAAGAAAAAAAATAATATTGATGAGTGTGTTATGATATGGAATGGATCAACTGAAGTTTATATGGAACTTACTGACAATCACAAAGACTTAAAGTCATTTGAAAAGGCAATGAAAAATAATTCACCTGATATTTCTCCTTCTATGATATATGCTTATGCTGCAATAAAGATGGGAATACCTTATGCGAATGGTGCTCCAAACCTTACTGTTGATATGCCTGCAATGGTGCAACTTTCTGAAGAGACTAATACTCCTATAATTGGTAAAGACTGGAAAACTGGTCAGACTCTAATGAAAACAATAGTTGCACCTGGACTTAGGGTAAGAAACCTTAGAGTTGATGGTTGGTTTTCAACAAATATACTTGGCAACAGGGATGGATATGTACTTGATGACCCTGGTTCTTTTAAGACGAAAGAGGTTTCGAAGCTTTCAGTTTTAGGTAGTATTTTAGGTTATGAACCATTTCATAAGGTAAGAATAAATTATTATCCACCAAGAGGTGATAATAAAGAAGGATGGGATAATATAGACATATCTGGATTTCTAGGTTATCCTATGCAAATAAAAATAGACTTTTTATGTAGGGATTCCATACTTGCTGCACCGTTAGTGCTTGATACTGCTTTATTACTTGCAAGAGCAAAGCAAAAAGGATATAAAGGTGTTCAAAAATGGCTTTCATTCTTTTTCAAGTCGCCTCAGACAACAAAAGAGGATGAGATGCCAATACACTCTATATTTCAGCAATATGAGATACTTGTGAACAAAGTAAAAGAGATGGCATAATTTGTATATAGAACTTAAACCTGGTGATTATAATTTTATCCCTCCAGAAAAGGAGGGTTTTTTTTCTAGATTTCTATCAATTTTAAAATCTTTGTCCTCTTTATATGGCGGTGTATATACAATCATAGGTTTATCAGTTATTTTTTATGTTATTGCTATTATTGGGTCTTTAGTAGCATCAATTAACTTTGATTATTTTTTATCAATATGGGCTTCAAATAATTACAAAATTATAATTGCACTTAATTCTTATTATAGATGGATAACAGCAATGTTTATACATTTCGGTTTAATACACTTGTTTCTTAATATGGTTGGTGTGTATATACTTGGGTCTTTACTTGAAAAATTATGGAATAAAAGGATAGTTTTCCTTGTTTTTTTCATATCCGGCATTTTATCAAATATTGCAAGTTTCTATATTCTTAAGGGTAATTCTGGTGGGGCTTCAGGCGGTGTGTTTGGACTTATGGGAGCTGCATTTTCATTTTTCACATTTTCCTCTGATGTTGAACCTTTATTTAAAAATTATATGAGGCAGCAGATATTAAGTGTGATTATCATAAATGTAATTCTTTCTTTTATTTTGCCAAGTATAGACTTTGTTGGTCATTTAGGTGGTCTTATTTCAGGTATATTGTTAGGACTTTTTATAGTAAAATTTAGAATAAAACGAAATCTTTTCTATTTATATTTTATTTCTTTGATTCTAATAATTGTATCACTTGTCTTATCTATTATTGATGTTATAAAACTCCTTTCTGTTTAATTTTTTTCTTATAAAGTTATATATTATATTTGCTGTTGCTCCCCATATCCTTGTTTTTCCAAAAATATATACTGGTAATAATACTTTTTTTCTGTTTACTTTATACAGGTGTTTACTGTAAATGCCTTTTTTGAAAAAAGCAACTGGAATTTTTATTATTTTTTCAACTTCATCACTATTTTTTTTGAAACTGTTTTTTTTTAGTTTAGCATAAAAAGGATATATTATAAATCCCCTTGGGCTTATATAGCTGTAATTTAGTTTTTTAATCTCGGTTATCTTATCTTGTGTTACTCCTATTTCCTCAGTTGTTTCTCTTATTGCTGTGATTATTAGTTCTCTATCAATATCCTCATATTTACCACCAGGGAATGATATCTGCCCTTTATGTGTTCTTACATTTTTTGTTCTTTTAGTAAGTATAATCCTGTTTTTTGAATCTATAAGTATTAATACTGCTGATGATCTTAAATTCATTTTTTAAAATTTTATTCTATAAATTTTTTTTGAAAACATTAAAACCCCTCCATCTAAGTGGTAAGTTTTTTGAGTATAAGTTATATTCTTTTTTATTTTTTACTTCAGTTAATTTTATATTAAACTCATATTTAAACTCTTCAAAATAGTGAGTTTTTCTATTAATATTAAATGGGCATACTATTTGACACAGGTCACAACCCCATATATATTTGGACGTATTTCTACCTGATTCTTTAGTTGAAGTTATATACGATATACACTTATCTGCTAAGAGTTTGTATTCTTTTATGGCATTGTTAGGACATGTCATTTCACATCTTCTACACTCACTACATGATAGTCCCTTATGATTATGAGAAGATATTAATGGGAGATTTACATCTGTTACTATTATACCTATGAAAAAAAAAGAACCATATTCCTTATTTATAACAAGGGTATTTTTACCAAAAAAACCAAGACCTGACTCTACTGCAAGTTCTTTTTCAAATACTTTAGAGGAGTCAACTAAAATAACATAGTTTCCAGGAAATATTTTTTTTAGGTCCTCAACTGTTTTTTTTAACTCTTTTATTAATACTTTATGGTAGTCTGTGATAATAGTATATGAGGATATTGTTCTATTTAATAGTTTTGGATAGAATGTAGGATATGGAAAACCTATTGCTATGAAGGAAGCTACATTTTTTAAAGTATTGGATAAATCTATTTTTTTTAAATAATCACCTTCAAACTCTGTTTTAAAAACTCTTTTTTCTACTTTACTAAGAACCTCTTTAAATAATATTTTTTTTGATGTACCGTATATTTTATATTTATTAAGTATGTTTTTAAGTTGTTCAGTTATCTTTTTCACTTCCTATATATTTTTTTAATTTGAATAATATCTCATCTATTGTAAAAGGTTTTTTAATATAGTCATCAAATACACCCTTTATTTTCTCTTCAACATCTGTTATACTGTATGCTGAAAAACCTATTATTTTTATGTTTTTATCTATTTTTTTTATCTCTTTTCCAACATCTATTCCAGATATATCATTTAAACTTATGTCTGTTAATATAAGTTTAAGACAGTGTGAGTACTGTTTAAAATAACTTATTCCTTCCATACCAGTATTCACACTTATATATGGTATGGAGTTTTTTTTGAATATAAAATCGAGGAGCATTATTATAGCATTGTTATCTTCTATTACCAAGATTATTGGGTCTTTTGTATTTATTTCTATTTTTATTTCCTCTTTTTTATTCTCTGTTTGTAATTCTTCTGTTATTTCTGTTTCTATTTTTTTATTTTCAAAGTCATAGATGTCTCTGTAAGATATCTCTCTATTAGTTAATATATTTTTTGGGAATATAACAGAGAACTTACTACCTTTACCTTTTTCAGATTCAACTTTTATCTGACCATCCATTAATTTAACAAGGTTTTTTGTTATTGCAAGACCTAAACCAGTGCCTTCATATTCTCTTGATAATTTTAGTTCACCCTGGACAAATGGTTCAAATATTATATCAAGTTTTTCTTTCTCTATTCCAATGCCTGTATCTATAACATCTATAATTATATTTTTTTCTGTAAGTTTTACATCAATTTTTACATATCCTTGATGTGTAAACTTTATAGCATTTGAAACAAGATTTATAAGTATCTGTTTAAGTCTAAAACCATCTGTTCTGATATATAGGTTTTTTAGTTTCTCGTCTATACTTACATTTAATTCTAGTTTCTTTTCATTTGCTTTTACTATCAACATATTTACAACATCTTCTATAATTTTATTTATATCAATATCATCTATTTCAAGGTCAATTTTATCAGCTTCTATTTTTGATATTTCTATTACATTATTTATTATTTCCAGAAGATGTTTTGAGCTTTTGATTATTGTATTTATAAAGTCTTTCTGGTTATTATCAAGCAATGTTTCTTTTAAAAGTTCTGCAAAACCTATTATTGATGTTAATGGTGTTCTCATCTCATGTGATATATTGGCTATAAATGTTGTTTTAAGAAGGTTTGAGTTCTCGGCTTTTTTCATCTCTTTTTTAAGTTGTTCAGCATAAGCAATTAGAGAATTATGCATCCACTTGTATTTTGTTATGTCCTGCATTATAAAAAAGATTGTGTTGTTATAGGTGTTTATCGTTGCTGTTAAAAAAACTTCAATTGGTTCTGGTTTATCAGTATTTACTATTGCAAACTCCCCTGATGCTACTCCTTTATATAACAGATATTCTTTAAATGCTTTTATTTTTGGTATGTAGGAACTCAAAATAAAATTCTCAATATTTTTGTTTATAACATCTTCGAGATTAAGGTTTAATACTTCTAGAAACTTTTTATTACAGTCTATTATCTTAAAATTATTATCTAATAGAATGTAAATTGCAGGTGAATTATGATATATCTGTAGAAATTTTTTTTCGTTATCTACCATTTTTTGTAATATCATTTTATAATTATTGTTTATCTTTTTAAGTTTATTTTTTAATACATAGATAAAAAAAATTATAAATAATAAAATATATAAAAATGTTATAATATAGATCATTTAAATCTCTAAAATTTTTCTGTTTATATCATTGTTTATTATTTTATTTATTGTCTCTTTGTAATTCTCAGTTATGTTTTTTGACTTTAAAAACAAAATAGTGTTTCTTGTCAAATATGGATCCCCTGATAATAAAATATTATTTATATTTCTGTCAAGTCCTAATTTTAAGTATATTTCTAGTAATGGTATTAAATTCTGTTTTGCCTGAAAAAGTGAATAGTTATACGGTGTAAATATCTCTTTTATTCTTTCTGTATATACTTTTTTTTCTATAAGGTTTGATAAAAGTTTAATTGCATCTACACTTAAATGGTAGTTGTAAATTAATTTTGCTATAAAACCTATGTCAATAACTTCTTCTGAGTATTGAAACAATGATAATGCTTTTTTTGATGAGTCTATTCCTATCTCTATGGGTTTTACTGTATAGGTTTCATCTATTATCGTGTATAGGTAGTCTTCTAAACCAAATGTTGAACCCTTCTTTTTCATAACTTCAAGCAATCTATTTTTTAAGACATAATCTTTTGATGTTAGGAAAAATTTTAGAATATATTTATTTTCTTCTTTTATTTCAGATTTTATTAAGAATTCTTCTCCTTCTGTAGATTCTATAATATTGTTTGATGAAAGAAGAGTAATTTTTTCAATAAGATAAAGGTCTTTTTGTGTTAATTCTCTTTTTTCAAGCATTATTATTGACTTGTTTATTGCTGCTTTTACACTACTGTTTGTCTCTTCAAAGTATGATTTATTTATAAAATTTAAGTACCATAAGGCAAGTTTAGGTTCTTTTAAAGATAATTTTCTCATAGCATCAATGCATGATAATTTTAAAAATAGGTTTGAATAGAGGGTGGATATTGTGTAAAATGGTTTTATATAACCTAAATTTCCTATAGCTTCTATTGTTACTTTTAGTATATCATTGTCCTTGTTTTTAGATATAATTGTATCTAATATAGAAAAATCATATTCCTGGATATTTAACTGAGAAGAGTCTATATTATTTAAAACATATAGCATACCAATTATTATGTTTTTGTTGACAGTATCTGGTGGCAATGAGTTATAGTATTCTATTGCTTTCAGTATTATTGGTATTATTTTACTTGATGATATTAATGCTATAGATTTTGCTGCAAGTTGTTTTTCATAAAGTGGCTGGGTCTTTGATGTCAGTATATCAAATAATGGTTTTAATGCTTTTTCAACTCTCTTCTCACCAAGTTTTATTATTGCTTCTCTTCTTAATACTGGGTTTTCAGACTCAAGGTTTTTAAGTAATACAAATGATGGTTTATCTATCCATTCTAACTCTTTTCCTTCAAAACTTTTCTGGCATTTAAATGGTGTAAATATCACTATAAATGATATTAATAATGATAAAAATATTACAGTAAAAAAATATTTTTTTTCTATTATCAATTTATCTCTCCATATTTAAATTCTTATTATATAAATTTAAACTTTTTCAATAAAGCTAAACATATTAAAGTGATTATAAAGAATATATAATTAAAAAATCCTAAAACTGAAAGGGAAAATAAAAAAATTTTAAATATTTTTTTTGTACTAATAAAAATTATATTCATAAAAAGTATTATACTAACAAAAATAATTCTTATTTTTATATTAAAAAATCCAATTATTCCTAGCATAAATAAAAGACCATCGATTATATAAAGATAAACATTTTTATCTTCGTTAAGGAAAATATATTCCCAGAAAATAAGTATAAACAATATAAAGTTTATTCTTATAAAACTTTCTATTAAAAATAGCTTCTGAAACTCAATTAATAGATAAATAAGTGATAAATATACTATAAGTTTTGAATTTAAAAAATGAACCTGTTTGTTAACCATCCATAAACCCTTTTTTTATTGTTAAACACTTTTTTTATAACATCGCCTATTCTATAACCTGCTACTATACCTTCGTAGAATTTTTTTATTGATTCTATATCTTCTCTATCTGAAATTTTAGTATTGTTGTATACTATATTTAATGGCTTTCTTCTTATAAGGCATTCTAAAAAATCATGTGAAGGATTACAAGTATTTAGGAATATAAATTCTGGTAGATTATTTTGCTGCCAAGGATTGTAATAACCGTCTTTAAGTAGGAGTCCTTTTTCATCCATGTGCCCTGATATATGTACAATGTTATATATTGAAAATATTTTTTCCAGAGTATTTCCATCAATGTTATTATATAAACTTACCTTAATATCTGGTATTTCTGTTGATAGAAAATTATATATGTTTTCTGTCTCCTCTCTTGCTCTATTGAGTGTATCTGAGGGGTCTTTTATTATTGCTATACTCTTTATTTTTGTTGATTTTGATACTGTTTGGTAAAAAAAATGGATTATACTGAATATGCAATTTTCTTTGTAAAATTCCTGATTTAAGATATCCCCTTCTGTTGAAATTGTTGTATAGTATTTTGAATATTTATTAATATAATATAACAGATCTTTTTTATCAATCTTATACCCTTCCATAAAGTCTTTTCCTCTTGTTCTTATTATTACTTTGTTATCTTTTGTTTCTATAACTTCTATTATAACGAATCCATAATTTATTTTATCAACTCCATAAGGTATGTAGACCTTTTTTATATGGTTATCTTTTTTTATAAAAAGACCTATGTTAAAGTATGAATCAACCAGTATAGTATTATCTTTTTTTAAAAAATCTTTTATATTTTTTATTCCTGATCTTATTTTTATTATTTCATTAGTATTTATTCTTAATAATTCCATAATTTATTTATAATTGATTAAATATTTTGTTATCTTTATTAAAGTATAAAATTTAAAATAAAAGAGGGGCTTTATGAAAATAGACAAAAAAATAAAAGATTATCTTGCTATAATGCTTATCATTTTAAGTAGTATAATGGGTGGGTACTTTATAAACTCAATACCTTTTATAAAAGGACTTGAGAGCTCTCTTATAAACGAGAGATTCCAAAATAAAAACTTTCTTGAACCTGCAAGAAGAATTCAGATGGGGGCTTATAAAGAGGGTGACAAAGTTGATTCTGATATAATCATACTTGGGATAGATGAGATAAGTGTAAGTAATGATTTTTTAGGTCCTTTCCCATGGTCAAGAGATGTTTATGCTGATTTTTTGAGATATTTTAGAGAGGATGATAGAAAATATTTACCAGCTTATATATTTTTCGATATATTTTTTGATTACTACCGTGTTCCGTTAGCAGACGATAAGTTTATAAATGAGTTTAGTGAATTTCTATACCAGAAAAATCCATGGTCAAAAACAAAAAACATTCAAGACTTCAAACAACTTGTAGAGGAAATGTATAAAAAAGATTATAGGACATCTGATAATATTCTTTTTGATGAACTTAAAAATCATAATAATGTATTTTTTGACTACCTTTCACAGTATACTGAACAGGAGAGGTTTTCAAAAGATGAACTCATACCACGATTAAAATATCTTTTGAAAGATTCTCTTAAACCAAAAAATCCTAAAGAATTTGAAGGTCCTGTTATTCTTGATGTTAAACCACCGGTTGAAGAGATCTCAAGACAGGCTTTAGGCCTGGGTTCTGCACTTGTTGAGACTGATCCTGATGGTAATGTAAGGAAAATGCCATTATTATTTTTATACTATGATGATAGAGTGTTAAAAGAACCTGTATTTTTACCAACAATTGACCTTACTTTAATAATGAGATATCTTGATGTTAAGCCAGAAGATCTTGAAATAGTTTTTGGAAAATATATAAAGGTAAATAATGCTAAAGTACCTATCAAGAAAAAAAATAAAGAAGGTATATATGAGACTATTGCTACTAAAACTCAAGACATTTATATACCTATTGATAAAGAAGGAAAAATGTTTATAAACTACCAGGGTATATCCGGTTCATTTGAAAATATATCTTTTGCTTTTGTTAATGCAGATACTGAAAGACAAAATGCTTATCTTTATAAAAACAGGACACTATTAATTGGATTTTATTCTACAGCCGGATTAGGAAAAACAAAGGATTATTTTAATACTCCTTATGGTAATATGTATGGGATAGAAATACACGCTAATGCTATTTATACAATATTATCTAACCAGTTTATTAAGGAGACAGGTGATACATTCAATATTATACTTACTGTAATTATTATTGCTGTATTAACATTTGTACTTGCAAAACAGGATATAATAAAGGGTCTAATAACAGGATTTTTTGGTTTATTATTAGTATTCATGTTTGGGGTTTTTATATTTTCAGGTTCTATCATAGCTCTGCCACTTTTCATAATTTTACTTGCAATAGGGATACTGCTTTTTATAATTGATACAAAAAAAGCCAAATATATCTCATTAGCTTCTGTTGCCCTAGTATTTATAATATATATTTTTCTTCCTTCCTCTATAACTGCATCGTTTTCTAAAATAAGAGTAATGAACTCACCACTTTATATTATGAATATGACTTTCCCACTCTCCTCTATTTTAATAACAATGATACTTAATATAAGTTATAAAGTTTTAACTGAAGAGAAAGAGAAAAAATGGATAAAAGGAATATTTGGAAGTTATGTAAACCCTGAAGTTGTAAATGAAATAATTAAAGACCCTTCTAAACTTGAGCTTGGTGGTGAAACAAGGGTTTTAACTGTTATGTTCTCTGACATAAGAGGGTTTACTACCTTATCTGAGAGCCTTACTCCACAGGAACTGGTTCTCTATCTTAATAAATACTTATCTAAGATGACAAACATTCTTCTTGCAAATAAGGGTACACTTGATAAATATATAGGTGATGCTATAATGGCATTCTGGGGTGCCCCTATATATTATGAAGACCATGCATACCTTGCTTGTAAGACAGCCTTGGAGATGATGGATGAGGTTTATAGACTTAATAATTCTGGTGAATTACCACCAAATATAAAAATAGATATTGGACTTGGTATTAACTCTGGTGAAATGACTGTTGGAAATATGGGTTCTGAGATAAGAAAAAACTATACTGTAATGGGAGATAATGTTAACCTTGCGTCAAGACTTGAGGGAACTAATAAAGTGTATCATACTAATATTATAGTAAGTGAAAATACTTATGAACTTGTTAAGGATAGGTTTGTTTTTAGAGAACTTGATCTTATAAGGGTTAAAGGTAAATTAAAACCTGTAAAGATATATGAACTATTGGGTTTTAAAGAGGAACTTGATAAACTGAAAGCTTAGTTTTTTACTTTTATTAATATTTTTTAATTTTTAATTTATTATATATAAATGGCGATATTAGAATAAGTAATTAAGATATTTTTTACTTATTTATGTTATTATTAAATTTTAATTTAAGAATTTTAAGGTTGTTTTATGAAAAAAACTATACAGATAAATAAAGATGTATATAAATATATTTACACACTTGCAAATAATATTATAAGAAAAACAGAGAATAATGATATAAAATATATTTTAAATAAGGTAATCTCTTACTATTTAAAGTTTTATGACAGACCAATTGAAGGTATTATAAAAAAGGTTGAGTCTATTTCTGATACTGATTCTTTAGTAAAGGCTATATGTTTTTATTTTATAGGTAAAACATATTCAAAGAGACAGGACTTTAGCTTAGCTATATCTTATTACGAACTTTCTGAAGCTTTTTTTAGAAAAGTAAATAAGAAAATAGCTAACTTTGTAAGTAAAGAGATTTTTCTTTCAAAAATGGCATTCCATTATCAGGATAATTAGTATAATATATATTCTTATTTTTAATCTTATTTTTTTATTAAACTAGTTTTAAGACTCAAGTTATTGATGATGAATAGTAAAGTAAGAGTAAAATTGATTAATAAAAAAATTATTAAAAAATTTTACTCTTTTTGAATTTAATTATAAAAATGATTTAGAATAGATAGTTAACACCTAATTGTATCAGCATAGCTGGATTTTTAAACTCCATTTTTTTAATCTCTGTACCTTCAGTTTTGGTTTTAAGAATATTATTCATAGCAAACATATATTTTCCTAGAATATCGATATACATATTATCCATTACAGGGAATGAAGCACCAAGCTCAAGTGAAATACCAAATTCACCGCTTATATCAAAATTATCCTTAGTTTTTTCAGTATGACTTCCTGACGGGTCTTTAATTTCCATTTCCCAAGTTCCAACAGGAATACCGTAATAGAGTCCAAGACCACCAAAAAATGAGGAATAGTAGTAACGATAACCAAGATTGATATTAAATAATTTTTGATGTAATGTTACATCTATTGAATTACCATACATAATCATACTAACTTTCATATCCTTTGCATCATAAGATAAACCTAGAAGTAGAACATTTTCATTGTTTAGGTAATATAACGCATTAGTACCAAAGTTATAAGCACCTGCTGTTTTTTTTCTACTTTAGTTACAATGATAGGGTCCACACTTATTGTACCTGTAGTAAAGCCAAAGCCATATCCTCCTATAATTCCAACTGCTATTTTACCAGTTTTGTTCTCGCTTTGTGCAAAAACTGAACAGGTTAAAATAATTAACCCTAGAGTGATAAGTTTTCTCATAAGTTTCCTCCTATGTATTTTTTGGTTTTTAAAATATAGAAGTAAAAGATAACTATTTTTTAAAAAAAATCTAGAAAAATTTTAAAAAAGTTAAAAAAATGATAAAAATAATAATTTTTTTATATATACTAAGGTAAATTATAATAATTAATTTTATTTTAAAATTAATTTTTTAAGCTAATAAGATGCAAGCCAATTCAATAGTTTATAAGGAAAGAGATATTGATTATAAATAACGAAAAATATATTAAATCTCCATTTATTAATAAAGTTATTATTCGATTAGAATTTAATGTGTAATGGAATAAAGGGGAATATTTTTTTATTATTATATTTTAGAGTTTTAAACATCAGATTAAACTTAATGATTTATTTTGCTAAGAAATTTTTTTTATACTCAAAAAGTTTATTTTTTACAAAAGCAAGTATTAAAAAATAATTGAATTGGGTTTAATAGAAATAATATTTATGTTAGATCTATTTGTTTTTTATATTTAAGAAAAATAAATGTGGATGGATTAGATTTTTTTTTAAAATTATTTTGTTATATTATATAAATATAACATTTACAAAGAAAAGGGAGGTTAAAAATTAAAAAAAATTGTGTTGCAAGTTTTCTTTTACTATTATTTGTATTAATTAATTTTACATCCTGTTATAAAGTTGTTGTTAAGGCACCAACCAATCAGGAGGTTCAAATTGTAGCACAGGATAGCCAAGCTTTAGCTAAAGAGGTTAAAAGTAAAAAAGTATGGTATATTCTTTTTGGGTTGGTTCCATTATCTTCTAATGATACTCAAGATATGTTAGTTGGAGTTAAAAAAGCAAGTGTATCAGATTATACGTCTTTTACAGATATTTTGATATCTATCTTTACTAGTTTTTTAACAATAGGACCAAAGACAGTTGAAGTTAATGTATATGAATAATGATAGACTTTTAAATTAAGTCTTGTTTTAAGCAAAGGGAATATTCCTTTTGCTTTTTTAATCAAAAGATATTATTCTAAAACAAATATCTACATGTTCAGTTTTATTTTCGAAAATTATACTAACTGTAGGGGGTTTTATTACTGTACTTAATTCAAAATTTTTGAATATTTTATATATTCCAAATAATATAGTATCTTTTTCATTATTTATTAATTTAACTTTATAATTTTCTGATATAAAGTATGGTATAACTACTATATAGATATTTTTACCAGTTTTTTCGAACCTAAGACCAAATCTGTCTATTGAATTTCTGTTTATTATTTTTAAAACAAGCAGGTTTTCTTTTTTATTTTTTATCTCTATTATTGTGTTTCTCGGTTCTCTAATTGAGAATATACTTATCTGATTTTCAAGTATAAGTATTGTATTATCTTTATTTTCTTCTTTTTCTGTAGAATAAGAATATGGCAATTTCTGAAAAAAGTAGAAAAAGTCTTTTATTTTCATTTATTTAACAAAACTTTCAACCATCTCTTTTATTATAAGGTTCCATCCATCAACGAGGACAAATAGTATAAGCTTAAAAGGGAGTGCTATCATTACAGGGGGGAGCATTATCATACCCATAGCCATTAATATACTGGCAACAATAAGGTCAATCATCAAGAATGGTATAAATATTTTTATCCCTATTTCGAAAGACTTTCTAAGTTCATGTGTCATAAATGCAGGTATTAATATATGTGTTGGGACATCACTTTCATTTTTTGGTCTCTCTTTAAGACCTGCAAGTTTAATAAAAAAGAAGAGGGTATCCATTCCTCTACTTGAGTTTGGACCTGATAGTTGTTTGAACATAAACTCTCTTACAGGCGTTATACCCTTATTATACAAATCCTCAAAAGTTCCCTCTTTCCCTTGGGAGTATGGTTGCCATGCCTCTTTATATACTCTGTCTATAGTTGGTGCCATTATAAATATTGTTAAAAATACAGCAAGAGCCATCAAAACCTGGTTAGGTGGTAAATTCTGGGTGCCAAGTGCTGTCCTTACAAATGAAAATACTATTGCAAGTCGTATAAATGATGTTGTCATTATAACAATAGCAGGTGCTAGGCTTAATATTGTGATAAGTATTAAGACCTGAAGTGAAAGTGATATTTGAGAGGGGTTGGTTGCCTGACCTATCCCTATATTTATATTTGGTGCTGGAATTTGAGGTGTTACAACAGATGGTATTATTATAATAAAAAAGCTTATTAGTACAAGCTTATATCTTGAATAGAAATTTGTTATTCTTTTTATCATTTTAATTTTTTTAACCTTTCTTTCTGTTTTTTCAGGTAATCAACAAACTTGCTTTTTGGTTCTTGAAGGTCTAAATGTAGTCCTTTTTTCTCAAAAACTTTACTTAAAACTCCCAGAAATGTTTGAACTTTTATTGTTGGAGGATTCTGCTTTATTTTTAAAATAAGATCAGGATCATCTATCTCTTTTATAAGAGAGACACTATTGTTGCTTACCCCCAAAATAAGGACTTTATTGCCTATCTCTACTATTTCAAGATAACCGCCACTAGGTAAACTAAGTGTACCTATACTTGACATGTATGGGACCTCTTTTATATCAGGTACCTTTTTTTTTCTTATTATTTTAATTATGTAGTAAAAACCACCTAAAATTATTATAAGTATGATCATAGAAGGAAGAAAACTTGATGAGCCTGTCTCTTCTCGAGTCCCACCCTCTGTTCTTTTATTATATTCTTCTATTGAATCAGGTCTTTTTGTTGTTGTTTCCTCTTTTTTTATTTCATCTTTTGTTTCTTCGGTTGCAAAAGATTTCAAAGCTAATCTATTTGTTAAGATAGTAAAAAAGAATATTAATATAATAATTTTTTTCACATTTTTTACCTTTTAAAACAAGTTCTCTAAGTTTATGTGATTAAATTTAACTAATTTTTAAGTTATAATAATATTTGAAAATAAAGGTTTTAATATTATGAAATTCTATAATTTTTTTGATTTTATTTTAAAAGACTTGAAAAAGTCTATTTTAATAATATTTTTATCTACATTTATTTTAAGGATACCAACACTTTTTGTTGAATATTATAGTGGAGATGTTTTATCCTCATTTTTGACCTCTCTTCGTGAACTTAATGGACTTGACTACGTGTATAACAAGGGTATTTTATACCATAAGATACTTAATTTTAGCCTTCTTGTTTTTGGAAAAGATATAAGGAGTTTTCATTTTGTTGGCATTATAATAGTATTTTTAACAAGTTTTTTCATTTTTCTTTTAGGAAAAAGGATTTATAATCAAAGGATAGGTCTTTTAGCAGGATTTTTTTATGGTGTATATATATCTGCTTTTAATCCTGAGTTTATGGCAATAAATGGTGAGATTGTCTATAATCTTTTTTATGCATCCAGTTTCTACTACTTTTATCTTTTTTATTTTGAAAGAAAAAAATTGATGATTATTCCCACAATACTTAGTTTAATCTGTTCCTTTGCTGTTAAGTTCCAGGGTTTTTGGGCATCTGTTGCTATACTGTTTTTTATTGTGTATATTAGCCCTTATTTTTATTTTCTTGATCTTAAAATTAGAAAAAAATATTACTTAATAACCATATCTTTAACTGTTTTAGTTTTTCTATTTTTAGTAATTGATTATTCTTACACTAACTTGATAATAAAAGGTAGAATAAAGGATTCAATAGATAATTTAGTGATTTATTCTACTGTAAGGGGTTTTAATTTTCTGTTTTTTCCTAAGTTAATATATAGGGTCTCTTTAATGAGTGTTTATCACTGGGCAGTATGGGTTTTAGGATTGTATTATATTGTAAGTTATTTTAAGAATAAAAACAAGAATTTAAAAGATATTTATCTTATAACTTTAACTATTATCCTCTTTTTTCTAATATTTACTGCTGGAACAAGAATATATTTCCATTATTTTATGCATGTGTATCCTGTACTCTCTATACTGGGGGCAAGGGCTTTTATGAATCTTTTTGAAAATAACATTAAGTTTAGAAAAAGGTCTTTTATTTATTTTGTTATTCCTATAATCTTTGTCTTTGTTTGGAACTTAAGGGATGCTTATATCGTTAAGTTCAATAATGATTTATTTTATAATGAAACAAGATTTGTGTATTACTTAAGATTGATTCTTTTAGGTCATTATGATGATTATCTACTCTGTAATAAAATGATGAAAGAGGCTGTTGATTATATTAAAAATAATGTAAAGGATGATGAGAAAATATATGCATGGCCAAATGCTGATGAGATTATATTTTTTTCAAGAAAAAGGTCTGCAAAGAAAGTTTTTTCTGGTGAGGAGATTCCTGCTAATTTTGCTTTGAATCAAAGGCTTAAAGGTAATATAAAAGAGTCTGAAAAGTATGAAATAGGCATTGCAAAAGAGGTTATTGATAACTCTGATTATTTTGTTGATATATCATCTGTTAAAACAAAGAGTAATATTGCTAAGTATGGTGGAATATATTCATTCCCACTTCTTTTGAGTCTTATAGAGAAAAACTTTGATTTTGTTGGTAACTTTGGTGAGGTAAGAATATGGAAGAAAAAGGGAAAATAAAAAGAGTTTTAAATTTTGTTATAGAAAACAGGAGACTTATTTTCTTAATGTCTCTTATTTTTATTTTTAGAATACCTACACTTTATCAACATATATTTGATATTGATGAATCGGTTTTCAGTGAGTTTGCTTCAAAAATACTTCATGGTGCAAAACCCTATATTGATGTTGTTGATAATAAACCAATACTTAACTACTACTTTTTTTATGCAATATATTATATTTTTGGTGAAAACCTTTTATTTGTTCATTTAATAACAACTATAATTGTTATGATAACAGGTTTTTTTGTTTATCTTATTGGTTTAAGACTAAAGGATAGAAATACAGGTATTTTTTCCCTTATCTCGTTTTTATTATTGTCTCATATATATGAACCCAAATATATATCAACAAATGGTGAGACTATTATAAATCTATTATTTGTAATTGGTTTTTATCTATTTATTGAAAGTAAATACTCTAAATATGAGAATCTTAAACTTTTTGTTATTGGAATACTTACATGTGGTGCTTTTTTTATAAGATATCACGCACTATTTTTTATTTTAGGCATATTCTTATACGAGTTTTTTATCTTTTTTAAGGAAAAATCATACTTAAAAAATGATTATAAAATTGTAAAAAGATTAATATCTATTTCAAGCGGGTTTTTATTTGCTTTATTTATCCTTGTACTGATAATGATTAAAAAAAGGTTTTTTGATGATTTTTTGTATTGGACAATATATTACAATCATGATTATATAAAGAGTAGTCAGACAATACCATTATCCAGGCTTTTAATTAGGGTTTTATTGTATGTTTTATCCTCACTTCCTGTATGGTTTTTTGCATTTAGGTATATAAAGATTGAGTTTTTTAAAATTTTGAAAAATAAAATTTTAGATAAAAACTTTATTCTTCTTTTGATAATGTTTATACTTTCATTTTTAACAGTAATTCCTGGAAAGAGGGCTTATGGTCACTATTTTATATTAATAATTGTTTTTCTGTCTTTATTGAGTGGTTCTGGTTTAATGTTAAAAGAGTTAAATTATAAAATTATTACTTTAATTTTTATTATATTTCCTTTAGGCTTTACTTTACCAAGAATAGACCTTGCTTTTTTTGGCAAAATAACAAATAATAGTTATGAGATAGCCAACACTGTTTATAAGAAAGTAGGGGAGTATATAAAATTAAATACTGACAGTAATGATAAAATATTTGCATGGGGTTTTGCGACTCCAATATACTATTACTCATCTAGAAACTGTCTTTCAAGGTTTATTATAGCAGACTTTTTGAGTGGTAGGATATTTGGTACAAAAGATAGCGATAAAACAGTAAAGAGAGAGATTTCAGATAAAGTATGGAATATGTTCTGGGATGATATTAAAAAATATGGTAAACCAAAGTATTTTATAGATACAAGCCCAGCAAACTTTTATTCATACTCAAGATTTAAATTAGAGGATTTTAAAGAACTTTATGATTTTGTTATTTCTAACTATTATTTAGAAAATAATATAGAAAATATCCTTATTTATAAGCTTAAAAATTAAGAAATTGGGTTTTATGATGTTAAAAAGGATTAAAAATTATTTTAAAGTTAGTTTTAAAAGCAAAAGTAATCTGTTTATTTTATGGATTTCTCTTATATTTTCACTTTTTAATCTGCCACAGTATATTATATACTACAGTGATAACTATTTTATAATCTTTAAGGCTTTTTTATTATCATTTTTTCTTGTATATTTTTTATTCATTATTCTAAGTTTAAATAAAATAATTTTTTCTTTTTTCTTTTTTCTTTTTTCTTTTTTAGCAAGTATAATAGTTTATTTTGTAGTTAACTATAATATATTAATTAGTTCAACTACTGTTGCTCTTCTATTTGAGACAAATTATGATGAGGCTGCTGGGGTTATAAGTATTTACTTAGTTTTGTGGGTAACTTTTATTTTAATTCTCTCTTTAATTACTTTATTTCTCTATAACAAGAAAAATATTAACGGCAAAAAACTTATGGGGTTTATTCCTGTAATTATATTGATATTTCCAATTATCTATTTTATAGTTTCACCAACCTATTATTTTTTTAGGTTTTTACCTATGCCATACAGTATCTTTTCATCTACTCTTAGCTATGTGAAAGAGTCTTTTGCTTTAAAAAAGCTTAAGGTGGAAAGGGAAAAATTATTTGATTTTAATGTAACTAATAGTAATAATGACAGACTTAAAGTTATTTTGATAATAGGTGAGGCAGCAAGAGCAGAAAACTTCCAAATTAACGGATATAATAGAGAGACAACTCCTAATATTATAGAGAGAAGAGTTATTTATTTTAAAAATGTTTTATCATGTGCAACAATAACAAGGATTGCTGTTCCATGTCTTATGACAAAAGCAGATTTTAAGGATTCTGAAAAGTCTTTGAAAGAGATTTCAATAATAAATGTTTTTAAAAAATCAGGTTTCTACACTGCATGGATTTCAAATCAGGGTTTTTTAGGGGTTAATGAGACACCTGTTTCTATTATAGCAAGTGAAGCGGATTTAACACTATTTTTAAATAAGAGTGGTGACTTTGGTAGGTTAAAAATAATTGATGAGAATCTTATAGAACCTATGACAGATATATTAAGAGATAAAAAAAATGAAAAGGTTTTCATTACACTACACACTATAGGAAGTCATTGGAGATATGATTCACATTATCCTGAGAGTTTTAAAAAGTTTAAACCAGTCTGTAACGAAAATACCCAGAGTTTATGTAAACAGGAAGAAGTAATAAATTCGTATGATAATAGTATTTTATATACTGATTATTTTATATCAAGAGTTATTGATGCTTTAAAAGATGAAAATGCTATAGTTTTTTATATCTCTGATCATGGTGAGTCCTTGGGTGAAAATGGTTTATTTTCTCACTGGGATATTAATATTGATGTACCTGAACAGAGGAGGGTCCCGTTTATAATATGGTGTTCAGAAAAGTATAAAAAGAGTTTATCAAATAACTATTCTAACTTACTTAAAAACCAGAAAAGGTTTAACTATGATCTTGATAAAGATCAATTACTTGATGAAAATAAAAATATTTCACATGATTATATTTTTAGTACTGTTTTAGGTTGTGCAGGTGTAAGATCTAATATAATTGATACTAATTTAAATTTATGTAATTTTTAATTTTTTTATATATAATTATTCCATTATTATCGAAGTCTTTTTGATAGTTCTTTAGAATAGTGTTTTTTAACCTTTCCATATAATTTTTTAATTTGCCCTCTCTTTTTTTGTTGTTGTCAGACAATAATTCACCATATGGGTCTATTATTAAAATTGGTCTATCTTTCTCAAACTCTTGAAAAAACTTCTCAAATGGTATCTCTATATCTTTATAATTAAGTTGTTCCTATAAGTATGGGAAGTCAAGGTGTTGCCCAGCTAATATAAACGATGTTGCATTTTTTCTTTCTGAATAAAAGTATATAAACTCAAATCCTCCTCTATTAAACACAAATATCTTATCATCTTTTTTAGAGTTTTTCTTGATATATTCAATTACCTCTCTATTTTTTTCTATACTAAGCTCCCAACTTTCACTCTCTTTAAAGACTTCAATCTGGTTTATAGTAAATCCTATGGCTACAATAATGATTGAGACTAATAAATAGATCTTCTTAGTATATGGCTTTAGGCAGTAAAATCCGTAAGGTAGTATTATAACCATAACAGGAAGAATAAAGAGCATATACCTTTCAACCCCTTTACAGAGTGAAAATCTTACAACCAAGGATATAAAAAATATTGATAATAGAAACAGAGTGTTTAAGTTTATATCCTTATTTTTTATTATCTTTATAATGGAATATATTCCAAGTAAATATACAGGTAGAAAATACCAGGTAATTATAAAACTATAAAAGAATTTCCATATTCTAAGCCATAAAGTATAATAGTTCCCATATTTCCCCTGCCATTTTATGTTCCACCATATAAAATCATCAAGTGCATTGTTGCTGTAATAGTAGATTATAACAATAAAGATTGGTATTATAAACCCAATAAATGGTGTTACTGTTTTTAAAATAATTTTTTTAATATTTTTGTATCTATAGAATAATAGTATAGGGTAAAGTAAAGAGTAAAAAATCAGGTTTGTACTTGTTATAAAACATATACCAAGAAATAGGCCGCTTATAAAAAGGTTTAGGTTGGAAAAATTAAAGTTGTCTTTAATTAAAAAAATTAATGATAAAAGTAGGAATGGTATGTAAAATAGAAAAATATTGGGATACCAGGTTGTTACTCCTGTATTGATTAGTATCAAAGTTATTATTGAAAGTGATAATGGTACAGTCTTATTTTTAAAAATTCTCTGAGAGAGTAGGAATATTAAAAAAGCTGTAGTAATTTCGAACAGAAAGCCTACAAGTTTTAGCCCCAGAAATATGTTTGATTCATTGAATATGGCAAGAGTAAGGGAGTATATAAAAAATATTAGTGGGGGTTTAAGGTCTCCAAAATCTTTATATATTAAACCACCAGACTTTATTACTTTTGCACCCTCAATATAAAAAAACATATCAGGATGCTTAGGGTATGGTAAGGTTAATAAAAAGATTAGACCTATTAGTAATAAAAATAATAGTAAATATAAGTAGTTTTTGGTTACTTTATAAGCTATTTTTTCTATTACTGAAGTCTTTATATTATCTTTCAATCTCGTCAAACCTTTTTCCTTCCTCTTTTCCTTTATCCTTTATCTTTACATCTTTCTCCTTTATTGATGTGTTTTCTTTTATATTTTTCATAGTATCACTTTTTATTGTTTCTTTAAGGTCTTTAATAAAGTCCTCAAGTTCTTTTGCTTTATCTTTTGATTCTTTTTCAAGCTCTTCTGGCCATTTAAAGTCTTTCTGTTTAAGCCATGCGAGTGCTTTTCTTACTTTATCTGGTTTTGGCCCATCTGGTTTTAGGTCAAGGTATTTTTCCCATACACCTATTGTTTTTAACCTGTCTCTCAGTTCAAAGTATGACATTCCCATAAAAAGATATATCTCAGGATAAAAGTTTGCTTTATTTTCAATGCTCAAAAGTAGTTTTATTGACTCCTGGTGGTTTTTCATATGTCTATATACCTGTGATAGATTAATTATGAACGGAAACTTGTTTTCTGCAAGATCCATTCCTTTTTGGTATACTTTAAGTGCAGCATCAAATAATTGAAAATGGTCATATATGTTGCCTAGTAGTAAAAAGCCGGATACAGGAAATGTTGATGGTGAGTTTTTAAGCCATATTTCAAGAGTCTCTCTTGCCTTTTCATAGTTTTTAGTCTGATAGAGTTTTAGTACCTCTTTGATATTATACTCTTTTTTTGCCCCTTCATCTTTTTTATCTTCATTTTTTTCTTCATTCTGTGTAAATGCTATTGTTTGTAAGATTAATAGCAGGATTATAACACTTATTTTTTTTATCATTATATTCTCTGTTTTGTTTTTTTTATATTAATAAAATATAAAAATTTTTATGATAAAAATTTTAATTTTTTGGTTTTATCTATTTTATGTATTTTGTATAAAACTCTTGACTTTGTTCTTATTTTTTGTTATTTATATTTGGTATAAACTAATAAAATAAATTTTTTTAAGGAGGTTTAAAATGAAGAAATTTATTTCTCTCTCTCTCTCTCTTAATCTTCTTTCTAATAAGCTGTTCTAAGTTTCGCAGTTCTTCTTCTTCCAAGGAGGCTATAAGTCTCTATACTCAGTCCAGTGATCTACAAGAGATAAAGTCAGAATTCTATGAGTTTAAGGATGCCTTAGGTTCTGATATGGTTGTATATGGAAGTCCTGTTCCTCAAAATTGGGATTATGGTATCTGGACATACAGGGTAAGTAGCCAGATGGAAGAGAAGACAGGTGTTTCGGTTGCAACAGCTGTAACATCAGCTGACACTGCGTCTACACTTGCAAGGCTACATGCTGAGGCAAAACAAAAGATATTTGATTCTATATCCCATAAGGCTATACCAGGTAGTATAAAGTTTAATTTGGAGTTTGAGAATGTAAAAGAGATAAAAAGTAAAGGGGATGCAGATCAGTTTGTAAACAGTGTGAATACAGCGTTGGATAGTGTTGGTGCTGTCTCAGCTATTATTCCTGGTGGGCAGATGGTTGCTTTAGCAACTGAGATTGCAAGGATATTAGGAATAAGTAGCTTTATAAAGTCTTTGTTTGGATGGGATGATCCACCAACAGTGAGGGCTTATGCTGTTGGATATACTGCAACCTATAAGGTTGGTTTTGATCATGTTCAGGTTGTTGGACCTGGTAAAAAAGATGAACTTAGAGCAAGAATTCCTATTCAATATGTGGTAGATGGTAAGGTTTATGTCCCTTATGACATTAAGTGGCACCAACTACCTTACTATATAGCAGCTAACACTGGGTTTGCAACATACATTTACGATGTTGTTGAGGATGAGGAGACCCCAGAGTATAGTTTTGATATTAAGGATATGGCGGGCACTGAGACCGTTTATTATAGAGAAGTGATTAGCAGAAATTGGTGGGATGGTGCACCTGTTCTAGGTGATTATATCCCGGCTAAAGGCTTTAGAATTCTTCCTAATTATAATTATTCTTATTTATGTTCAGCGGGAATGATGGAAATGTGCGATGGTGGAATAAGTGCCTATTCTCAATATTTAAGTAATTTCCCTTACTTTGCTGTTATAGATAGTATTAAAACAAAAACATTTCCTTATTTTATTAATAATGTGTATATTAAAAACTTTATTACTTCTATTTCAAAGATGAAAGAACCTGTCATTGAAGCACTAACAAAGTGGGATGAAATCATGAAAATGCCTATAATAAAGCAACCCCTTACACTTGAGTTGATAGACACAAGCCAGGTAAATTTTAGAAAAGCTTATCTATTTAAAAAGCAGCCAAAAACTGTATGTATAATAGTACCTGATGCTTGTTTTACTACTATTGAATATGAGCCCCTTAATGACAGTCTACTTATGACCGGTAAAATCTCCTACAAGTTCCGATATAAAATCTACCGCAAGACTATAGAGGTAATAACAAAGATTGGCTTTAAGGATGATATGAGTGATGGTACCCCTGGAATAATCACAGCTATAGAGGAGGAACTTAAAAATTCTCCTTACTCTAAGCCAAGAAAGGTGGTATTCTATGAGTACACTGGAACCCAGCTTATACCTCACTATTATAAATGGGAAAATGGAAATCTTTTTGAGGTAAATGAGTAAAACCTTTATTAAAAGCCCCTTATGGGGCTTTTTTTGTTTTATCTTTAAGATTTTAAAATAAAAACCTTACTTTATAATAAAGTTGTGTGGTTTAAATTATGATTTAATCTATTACAATTCATATGGTTGTGTTACTATTTTTTTATTGTATTACTCTTTTTTTATGTATTTTATGTTTTTTGTTATATTTTATTATGTTGAATTAGTTTTGCTTCAGAAATAATCAATTTTTATGAGGTTTATATGCTTTCTAAAGATGTAAGAAATGCGTTTATTGATTTTTTTAAAGATAAAGGTCACTCTTTTGTCCCAAGTTCACCACTTGTGCTTGGAGATGATCCAACACTATTGTTTGTAAATGCTGGTATGAACCAGTTTAAACAAATATTTTTAGGCAATGAAGAACCTAAGCATAAAAGGGTTGTTAATTCACAAAAGTGTCTTAGAGTAAGTGGAAAACACAATGACCTTGAAGATGTTGGTTATGATACATACCACCATACATTTTTTGAGATGCTTGGTAACTGGTCTTTTGGTGATTATTATAAAGAGGAAGCTATAGCATGGGCATGGGAGCTTTTTACAAAAGTCTTGAAACTACCTAAAGATAGGTTATATGCAACTGTCTATAAAACAGATGATGAGGCCTTCAGTATATGGGAAAAGATGGATATAGATAGGTCACATATATTAAGGTTTGGAGAAAAGGAAAACTTTTGGGAGATGGGTAATACAGGGCCATGTGGGCCATGTTCTGAAATACATATAGACCTTGGATACTGCCTTGAAAAAGATAAGGATCATGAGTGTGGTGTTAATAAGTGTGGAAGGTTTGTTGAACTCTGGAACCTTGTATTTATTCAATACAACAGAGAGGATGATGGGTCACTTACTCCACTTAAAAGTAAGCATGTTGACACAGGTGCTGGACTTGAGAGGCTTACTGCTGTTCTTCAGGGCAAAACATCTAACTACGATACTGACCTTTTTAAACCTATATTAGACTATCTTATGGAACTTAGTGGGAAAAAGTATGATGGTAATGATGCTGTTGCTATGAGGGTAATAGCAGACCATATAAGGGCCCTGGTTTTCAGTATAGCAGATGGTGTAACACCATCAAATGAGGGGCGAGGATATGTTATAAGGAGGATTTTAAGAAGGGCTTACAGGTATGGACATAAGCTTGGGTTTAAAGAACCATTTTTATATAAGATTGCTGATATAGTCAAGGATATAATGGCAGGTGCATATATATTGGACAATATTGATACTGTAAAAAAATTAATAAAAGTAGAGGAAGAAAAGTTTGCAGCAACACTTGAAAAGGGACTTGGCCTTTTTGACCAGATAGCTGGTGAGGTAAAAGATATATTTCCTGGTGATAAAGCTTTCATATTGTATGATACTTATGGCTTCCCTATAGACCTTACAAATGTTTTATGCAGGGAAAGGGGGATTAAGCTTGATGAAGATGGATTTAATAAGTGTATGGATGAACAGAGAGAGAGGGCAAGGAGTTCAGGAGCTTTTGAATACGATAAAAATATAGACTTTATTGAGGTTAACAAGGGAGAGACTACTTTTGTTGGTTATGATACTCTTGTGTCTGAGGCAAGGGTTTTAAAATACTCTTTTCTTGATAATAACAGGGTTGCTATTGTTATTGATAAAACACCGTTTTATGCTGAGTCTGGTGGACAGGTTGGTGATAAAGGTGTTTTTAGAGGTAAGAAAACAGAGGTATATATTTATGATGTGAAAAAGATTGGATCTGATTATGTTCATTTTGGTGAGGTAAAAAGTTTTTCCCCTGATGATGTTTTAAGTGTTGAAGTTGATTTTTATAAAAGAAAGTCAACAGAAAGGAATCATACTGCAACCCACCTTTTACATAAGGCTCTAAGGATAGTGCTTGGTGAACATGTAAGACAGTCTGGTTCGCTTGTTGATGAGAATAGATTAAGGTTTGACTTTTCACACTTTAGCAGGATGAGTGATGATGAGATAAAGAGAGTTGAAGATATAGTGAATGATGCTATATTTAAGGCTTTAAAAGTTGAGACTATAATATGTGGTATAAATGAAGCAAAGTCAATGGGTGCTATGGCTCTATTCGGTGAAAAATATGGGGATACAGTAAGAGTTGTTAAATCTGGTGATTTTTCTATTGAACTTTGTGGTGGTACTCATGTTAAAAATACATCTGAAATAGGTATATTTAAAATAGTATCAGAGTCTTCAGTTGCATCAGGTATTAGAAGAATAGAAGCTGTGACAAGTTTTGAGGCTTATAAGTTACTTTCTACTTATTATAATGGTTTTAGGAATGTTATTTCTATACTTAATGCTACTCCTGAGAATGTTGTTGAAAAAGTTGAGTCTCTTATAAAAGAGAATAAAAAACTTAAAAAGGGTCCAAGCGGATTTTCTGGCAATAGTGATATAAAACCAGTATTTAGCAAGGATGGGCTAAATATATATATTGAGAAATTAAATGTTCAATCTCCAAAAGAACTACTCTCTTTTAATGATATGATCAAGTCTAAAGATAAAAGATATATAAGTATAATTATTGGTGATAGTGGTGATAAAATATATTATCTTTGTAGCACTTCCTCTGTTGATATTAAAGCAAAAGATATATCTGAATTAATAAATAAAAAGTATAATGGTAGAGGTGGGGGCAAGGATATTATTCAGGGTGTTATTGAGAGTAGTGTTAGTAAAGATGATATTTTAGAATTATTAAAAAATTTTATTAAATAATAGTATGAATTATTGACTTTTGATTGCCGATATAGTAATTTTGTTTAAATAGTTTTTTAAAGAATCTCTTTGATTATAAAATATAAATAACAAAGGGTCTTTAATTGGATAATTTAAAACCATTAGTTAAAAGTAGTATTGAAGAGAATAAAACAAAGTATAATAAAAAAACGATTAATCTTTATTTTTCAGATATGTTGAATCATTCATTGTTATCAGAAGAAGAGGAATTAAAGATAATAAAGGAACTGGAAGATAATGAGATATTTCTTATAAAATATCTTGTCAATAATAAAAAGTTTATATCTTATCTATATTACCTTGCACGTAATAAGACAAAGAGGTTTATAAAGAAATATTGTGACAGCTCTAATAGTAAGAACCTTAAAGTCTTTATTTTGAAAATATTAAATGAGATAAAGAAAACAGGTAATTATCTAAAACTGAAAATAGTATTTAAGATACCAAGGACAGACCTTTTAAAACTTGTTTCAAAAGTAGTAAAGAATGATGAGAAAGAGATAATTGAAATAAAAAGAAATGTAGAAAAACTGCATGAAAGACTTATTAACTCTAATTTAAGGCTTGTTTTAAATATTGCAAAAAAATATTCGAGGAGTAATGTAGCTAATCTTTTTGATCTTGTTCAGGAAGGTAATCTTGGTCTTATAAGGGCTGTTGATATGTTTTTTTACCATAAGGGTGTAAGATTTGCTGCTTATGCTAAATGGTGGATAAAACAGGCAATAATTAAGACTATATATGAAGACAATCATCATATAAAGGTTCCATTACATTTTGTTGAGGATATAAAAAAGGTTGAAGAGTTTATAAAAAACTTTTTTAATGAGCACCAAAGGAATCCAAAAATAAAAGAGATAGAGGATGCAACAAGGTTTTCTCCTAAGAAAATAAAAAAGATATTAACAATTCTTACAAAGCCAGTATCTATTGACTCACCTATAAACTCAAAAGATGACTTTATTAAGTTAAGTGATATTATAAAAGACTTTAAGAACATTCCAGAGACAGGTGTTTTTGAGACATCATTAAAAGATACTGTTAATAGTATTTTAAATAAACTTAATGATAAAGAAAAACTTATAATAAAGAAAAGGTTTGGTCTTGAGGACGGGATTCAAAGAACTCTTGATGAGGTTGGGTATTATTTTAACCTTACAAGAGAGAGGATAAGACAGATAGAACAGAGGGCACTTAATAAACTTAAAGTGCCGAGTAGGATCGAGTTCTGTAAAAAAATTTTAAAATAAAATTTTATTAAAGAAATTTTTATGAAAATTGGAATTGATGTTGGTGGTACTCATACAGACGCTGTATTAATAGATGATAGTCTATCATTAATAAATAAAATAAAAGTAAAAAACAATGATATCGAAAACTCAATAATTACATCAATAGAAAGTTTAATAGATAAAGGTAAGTATTATAAAGATAATATAGAGATCTCAATAAGTACAACACTAGTTACAAACGCTATATCAAAGAATGAACTTGAAAGAGCAGGTGTTTTTCTAATACCTGGTTTTGATCCATTATCCTTTTTATATAGTAGCATACCATACATATATAAGAGTAGTAGTGGCTATATAGATCATAGGGGCCAGATCATAAACAGAGTTTCTTCTAATGATCTTGAGAACGCTCTTAAATATTTTAAGGATAATAATATCAAAAATATTGGGGTTATATCCAAGTTTTCTACAAGGAACCCTGAACTTGAAAAAGAGGCTGCTCTATTTTTTAAAAGGAACGGCTTTAATGTTATTGAAGGTAATAGTTTGTCAGGTAAACTTGATTTTCCAAGAAGAGTTATGACAACTTATCTTTCATGTGGTGTATATTCGATATACCAGAATGTTATAAAAAAGATTGAAAAGAGTATAAAAAATATATTACCTAACTCAAAGATTAATATTCTTAAAGCTGATGGTGGTTCTATCCCAATTTCTGAAGCTATCAAAAAACCTATTGATACTATTCTCTCAGGGCCTGCTGCAAGTATGATGGGGTTTATTTTTCACTTAAGGTCAACTTATGATGATATTATTGTTATGGATGTTGGTGGGACAACAACAGATGTTGGTTTTTTTATAAACGGTTCTCCTGTTATTCAGAGAGAAGGTATATCTATAGGTAATATTAAAACTCTTGTAAGAGGTTTAAAAATATTTTCACTTCCTATAGGTGGAGATAGTTTCTTTGTAGTTGGTGAGGATGGAAATATATCTATAAACAATAAGAGATTAGGGTTACCTTATTTTTTTGGTGGACCTAAACCTACAATAACTGACCTATCTTTATTTTTAGATAATAACAATAGTGTTTTATCTGCTTTTCAAAAGGAGGGTTTTAATAAGGATGACCTTTATAAACTTGAGTGTATTGTAGTAGATTTTTTAAGAGAGAGAATAAAAAAAGGAATTGAACTTGTTAATACAAAACATATATACACTATAGAAGAGTTTTTTGAAAAGAGAGTTTTTAATCCTAAAAAAATAGTTGTTGTTGGTGGTGGTGCTCCATACTTTAAAAGGTTTTTAGAAAAAACAGGTTATGAGGTTATTATTCTGGAAAACTACGAGGTTTGTAATGCGATAGGGGCTGCTCTTGCAAGGCCAAGCTATGAACTTACACTTTTTGCTAATACACTTGATTCAAGGCTCTCTATACCAGAAATAGATTATTATGAGGAGATTGATTATTACTTTAATGAAAATAAGGCAAAGGAACTTGTTATTAATAAACTAAAAGAACTTGCAAGTTTTGAACCTGAGATAGTTGAAGAAGAATCTTTTAATATGGTAAGGGGTTTTAATAGGATAGGTAAGAATATAAGAATAGTTGGACAAATAAAACCTGGACTTTTATTATGACAAATGTTGAAATAGTTATAGATATTGAGACTGTTGGTAAAAGTAAAGATGATTTTAGTGAATATGAGTATGAAAAAATAGAAAAAACTTTAGGTGAGGAACCTGAACAGTATTTTGCTCTCTATCCCCAAACCGGGTTTATTGTCTGTATTGCATGTAAAAATATTATCTCTGGCAAGGGTTTTGTAATTCATATTAATGATATTAACTATAAGGAGAGCGATAAAAATAATCCATTTACATATTATGGTGTGCCTAATGAAAGAGAGGTTTTATCTTTATTCTGGAACATGATTGATCTTATGCAAAAGGATGGGCATAATTTATCAAGACTGATAAGTTTTAATGGCAAAAGGTTTGATGTGCCTTTTATACTTTTAAGGTCTGCTGCAAACTCTGTAAATATTACCCATTCTCTTGGGTATAAAGGGGGGCCTGAGTTTCACCTTGATCTCTGGGAAGAGTTCAGTTTTGGTAGGAAAATCAGAGCTTTTAGTATAGATATTATTGCTAATATGCTTGGCCTTAACTGTCATAGGAATAATGATTATAATGGTAAACTTGTCTGGGAATGGTATAATAATAAAGAATATAAGAAGATTGCTGAACTCTGTATATCTGATGTTTTACTTACTGAGAATATTTATAAAACTCTTAAGAATAGCTGGGGAAAAATTATTTTTTTATAAAATATAATGGCCTATATTTTTGTAATAAAAGTTATAACATTATTGATATTTTCTTACTTTAACCTTAAAATAGGGTATGCTTCATTAATTTTTATTATCCCGACTATTGTTTTATTTATCTTTTTAAGAAACAAGATTTTTAATAACATGTATATTTTTTTTATCTGGCTTCTTTTATTATTTGTTTCGTTTGACTCTATATATACTAACTTTTTGCCAGAACATAAGAGTATAGAGAGGGTTGAAGGTATAGTAAAATATATTAAGGCTAATAGTGAGAGGACAATACTACATATTGAGAATAAATATTTTAAGGTTCTTGCATATATTAAAAGTTATTTAGTTAGAGAGAAAATTAATAAAGGTGATACTCTTATACTTGAGGGTAGTTTTAAACCAATAAATGAAAAAAATTATTTTTATTCAGAGAATTTTACTCATAAGGGTTATGCTAAAAGTGTAAAAGTTATAAGTAAGTCTTTTCCAGGCAGATTGGATTTACTTTTTTCGAATTCAGATTTTAGTTATATGTTAAGAGGGCTTTTATTAGGTGATAGATCCAATATTCCAGATACTATTATGAATAAGTTCAGGTCAACCTCTCTTATACACCTACTTGCAATAAGTGGTTTGCATATAGGTATAATAGTAAGTTTTATATACATTATTGTTATGTTTTTACCGATTGCAAAGAGGTATAAAATGTTAATAATTTTTATAATTTTACTCTTGTATGGTTTTTTACTTGGTTTTATACCATCTGCTGTCAGGGCAATAGTGTTTTCAGGGCTTATAATGATAAGTTATTTTTATAATAAAAAGATAAGTCTTGTAGATGCACTTTTTGCAACTGGTTTTTTAATATTTTTTTTCAGGCCCCAAACACTTTATTCAATAGGGTTCTGGTTATCTTTTCTTGCTACACTTGGTATATTGTATTTTATGCCGGTTTTGAAAATGGTTGATAATAAGATTAAAAACAGGATATTAGCTTATACTGTTAATGGTATACTTGTAAGCATAGCAGCACAGCTATTTATATTTCCTCTAATGCTTTATGTATTTGGTCGTCTTAATCTTGTAAGTATATTTGTATCACTTCCACTCTCTTTAGTACTTACTTTTATAATCTATTGGGCTATAATAGGTTTGATCTTATCTTTTTTACTATTTTTAAATCAGATATTTATAAATGCAGCAGACTTTGGGATTCTTGTTTTTATAAAGTTGCTTGAGATTATTGATAGGTTAAAGTTATTTGAGATTAATACTAAAATAGGGGTTATTTCTCTAGTACTGTTTTATATTGTTATTTTTATAGGTGCATATTTTATTGTAATTAGAATAAAGAAAAAAGAAAGTTATGGTTTTGTCTAGAACTCTTTTATAAACTTTCTTCTATAATCTTTATCTCATTTTCAGTTAAGCCATACAATTCATATACTAAAGTGTCTATCTGTTTATCGATTAAATCAATCTTCTGTTTATAAAGTTTTTTATCATTTTCTGTTTTTGCATTGTGATATAATTTCTGGGCATCAAGCATCTGGTCAACAAGGGAAATTAAGCTATCATAAATTTGCTTTTCTTTATTT